>OGHJ01000014.1_pt1 | contig 283969 bp, 253 predicted proteins | sample 1571351 | NCBI WGS metagenome assembly OGHJ01 (sample SAMEA2582037, study PRJEB24529) | metagenome | biome: Human gut stool | place: China | collected 2011 | reverse complement strand
GTGTTTAACCACGCGTTTCTGATCCCTGGCGTCATCGCCATTACCCTGTGCGTGATCCTCGGCTTTATTTTTGGCGGCCTGGCCGGGGATATCTATCGGGGGCAGCAGTTCAGCTATGCGCAGGATTGTCATGAACTCTCACTGGGCAACCTTATGCAGATTGAAAAAATCCGCTGGCTCTGCGAGGAAGGTGTGCAACGCTACGACATGGGGCCTCTTGATGGCCCCAAGATGCAATATAAGACGCACTGGACAGAAACGGCCTTTCCCATCAGGACATGGCTGATAGAAAAGGCCTGAATACCGTCAAAAGCAGGGGCCGCAGGTGAGACAGATGTGCGCAGCCCCCCCTGCACCCCCGCAGAGCCTCACAGGCTGGCGTTCCAGAAAAGCATGCCCACCCGCGAGCTGCCGGTTTCGTGCACCATGCCGTTTTTGCTCATGGCGCACAGTTTGTCTGCCAGGGCGACCTCTTGCGCTTCTGCGAGCTGTCCTCTGCTGTTAAAATGCCGCGTGTACATCACAATGGCTTCTTCCAGTGGGCATTCAGAATCCCACGAGCGCTCAAGGTATTCCACTTCGGGATAATAGCCCTGCAACCACAGGATATTGAAGGCGCTGTGCAGCCCCCGCCGGGTATAGTCATCGTGATTTTCAGCGCCAACAACCGGCGCAAGCTCCCTGCGCACAGAATTATCGCCCGTCACCTGTGTGATGAGGCAGCAGTAGCCCCGCGAGGCTTCTGTCATTTTTTCAAGGGTAGCACGGTCATACACGGCAGGCGTGCGCGAGGCAAAGACAAGCTGAAACCGTTTTTGCCAACCAAGCTGCTTCAGATCCGCAGTATCCCAGTCAAGCACGTGAAAACGGGCGTTCTCCATCCCCACACGCTGCGCATTTTCATTTGCGTATTCGATCATGCCGGGCGCGATATCAAAGCCCTCTACGCTGCCTGCCAACCCAGCAAAAATCAGGGCGTGCCTGCCCGGCCCACAGCCGATGTCCAGCACTGCATCAGCCTTGCCAACCTTGGCGCGTGCTGCAACCTTGGCAACCAGATCTCGACGGTACGCGCTGGAGTCTGCTTCGGCAGAATGGGTGTTGAACGACTGGGCGCGGCGGCTCCAGAACTCCGCCAGATCTGACCGATCCGGCTGCCTGTCTGCCCAGTATGCTTCAAATTCTTTTATGTCCATGTTCAAAACCTTTGTTTGCGCGCAATACTGCGCCGTATTCCAGCGATGTTCTATAACGGTACAAGGAGACGACGTGGGAATAAAGAAAAATCAGCCCGCTGTTTCTGCGGGCTGACAAACATTCAATGGTGGGTTTTGAAAATCGGTGGAGCAGGGGAGTCTGCCCCTGCCCGGTCAATGTTCAGCCGGACAGAGGCAGACTGTGAAGGTTAAACTGTGGGGACGGGCTGGCCTACCACTTTTTTACGGTCAAGCTCTGCATGCAGCTTTTCCACATCCAGGTTGCCTGTAACCCTTGAAACAAAGATGGTTGCAACACCATTGCCCACAAGGTTGGTGAGCGCGCGGGCTTCAGACATGAAACGGTCGATGCCGAAGATAACGGCAATGCTCTCGGGCGGGATGCTGCCAACAGAGCTCAGCGTACCGGCCAGCACAATAAAGCCGCCGCCGGTAACAGCCGCCGCGCCCTTGGAAGAAATCAGCAGAATACCCAAGAGCACAAGCTGATCACCCAGCGGCATGGGCGTATTGGTGGCCTGGGCAAGGAATATGGCCGCCATTGTCAGGTAAATGGCTGTTCCATCAAGGTTAAACGAATATCCAGCGGGGATTACAAGGTCTACCACGCTTTTGTTGCAGCCAGCTTTTTCCATCTTGCGCAACATGTTTGGCAGTACGGATTCGGAAGAAGACGTGCCAAGCACGATAAACAGTTCTTCGCGAATATACCGCACAAACTTGAAGATGCTGAACCCGCAGCTAAAGGAGATGGTCCCCAGAATGAACACGACAAAAAGAATGCTTGTAACATAGAAGCACACAATGAGCTCGCCAAGCACAAGCACAGAGCCGATACCCTCCTTGCCAATGGTAAAAGCCATTGCGCCGAACGCACCGATGGGGGCCACGTGCATGATAATGCCGATAACCTTGAACAACACTTCAGAAAGGCTCTTGATGAGGTCAAAGCACAGCTTGCCCTTTTCGCCGCTGTAGTTCAGTGCAAAGGCAAACAGCATGGCCACCAGCAGTACCTGAAGGATTTCGCCGCTGGTAAAGGCAGAAACAAAGGTATTGGGGATGATGTTGAGGAAGAAGTTAATGATGTTGTTGTCTTTTGCCTTGCCAGCATACTGGGCGGCAATGTTTTTGTCCGCAGCATTGAAGGTGCTTACGTCAACGTTCATGCCAGCGCCGGGTTGGGCCAGGTTGACCACCACAAGGCCGATGGCAAGGGCCGTAAGCGTGATGATGGTAAAATAGACAAGCGCTATGCCGCCAGTTTTGCCCACCGCCTTGATATCTTTCATGCCGGCTATGCCGGTAACAACGGTTGAAAAAATCAAGGGAGCGATGATCATTTTAATAAGGTTGATGAAGCCCTTGCCCAAGGGCTGCATCTTGACGGCCAGTTCAGGATAAAAGTGACCCAAAAGAATGCCAATAAATATGGCAATGAGAACCTGCACATACAAAATTTTCAAGTATTTCATGGCGGGAATCCTGGCTTATGGCCTGATGTAAGTCTGGTTTCTCAGCTCCTGATACAGCAATAATACGCTATCCACATAGTTTTTATTCAAGGTCACTAGGGCGGCAACGTTTTGTCATATAGATATAAAATTGAATTATTCATTTTTGAAACAGAAAAAAAATCATTTTCATTTTTTTCAACAACTAAATAAGAAATACTAAAAACATATATTAAAGGGATGCTCAGTGTATTCAATATTGCCATACACAATCTCGTTTCATTTGCAAAACTGTTTGATCATTCCAACAACACTTTGATGAACCATACGTAGGTAAAAGCTGTCTACCATTAACACTGCACACAATAAAAATGCAATCAAAATATTTTTTTAACTTGTTGCATAACAAAAGTTATTGTTTGATCAAACAATACAGTTTTAATTTTTAGTACAAATAAATAAGTATCATTTCCCCCAATTATTATTTCTCGGCCTGTCCTAAATTTTCGTTTTTGCTTGCCACTTGAGAGAGCAGCATGCTTAAAAAATATCCACCTGTATAAATTTGATTCAGTACCCACCAAAAGGCCCGGAAAAATCAGGACTAAAAAGACAATTGTTTTCCTTGTGCGGATGGCGTAATATGGCGGACTTGAGCAATAAGCCCAGCTTGTAAGGAGCAGGAAAACTATGACCGAGGATAAGTTCGCAACCTCCATGTCGGAGGAAGGCGCTGAGGATTTTGCCGCCATGCTGGCGGCCCACGAAACCGCTTCAAACCGCCTGCAGCCCGGCCAGAAAGTGACCGGGACTGTAATTGCCATCACTGGCGACAGCGTTTTTGTGGACGTGGGCATAAAGGTTGACGGCATCATTGACCGCAAAGACATTCTTGATGCCGAGGGCAATGAAAGCGTTAAGCCCGGCGACAGCCTCGAAGCGTGGGTTACTGGTGTTTCCTCGCAAGAGATTCGCCTTTCCCGCTCCATGAGCGGCAGCGGTGTTGCCGCGCTTGAAGAAGCCCGCGATGCGGCGGTGCCGGTTGACGGCCGCATAACCGCAGTGTGCAAGGGCGGCTACACGGTTGACGTGCTTGGCAAGCAGGCCTTCTGCCCCGGCAGCCAGCTTGGCGTTGCCACGTCTGAAGACGCCGCCGAGGTTGTGGGCCGCAGCATGCCGTTTCTGGTTATCCGCGTTGAAAATCGCGGCAGAAATGTTGTGGTTTCGCACCGCGCCATTGTTGAGCGTGAACGCGCCGAACAGCTCGACACCCTGCTTGAAAGCCTCAAGCCCGGCGACATGGTTGAAGGCAAGATCACGCGTTTCGCCGCTTTTGGCGCATTCATGGAGCTTGCTCCTTCTGTTGAAGGCATGATCCACCTTTCCGAACTTTCCTGGTCGCGCGTGGGCGCTCCTGACGAAGCCGTGTCGCTTGGCGACACCGTGCGCGCCAAGGTTATCTCCATCAGCAAGGACAGCAAGGGCCACGTGCGCATTTCGCTTTCGCGCAAGCAGGCCGAGGGTGATCCCTGGCAGGATGTGACCACCAGGCTTGAGCCCGGCACGGTCGTTTCCGGCAAGGTTGTGCGCCTCGCGCCCTTTGGCGCGTTTGTGGAGCTTCTGCCCGGCATTGAAGGCCTTGTGCATATTTCTGAACTGTCGTGGACAAAGCGCGTGGCCAAGGCCGAAGACGTGCTTGCGGCGGGCGAAGTCGTTTCGGTTAAAATCAAGGAAATCAACCTTGAAAGCCACCGTATTTCCCTGAGCCTGCGCGATGCGGAAGGCGACCCCTGGAAAGAAGCCGCCCAGCAGTTTGCCGTTGGTTCAACGGTAAGCGGCACGGTTGAGAGCCGCACCCCCTATGGCCTCTTTATTACGCTGGCCCCCGGCATCACCGGTTTGCTGCCTGCTGGCGTTATCAAAAACTCCAAGCAGGGCAAACAGTACAGCAAATTGGACAAGGGCGACGCCGTTACCCTTACTGTACAAAATTTGGACACCAGCGCCAGACGCATCAGCCTTGCCCCTGAGGGTGAACAAACTGCCGCACCCGCCGAAGACAAGGCATGGAAGCAGCATGCATCCGCAGCAAGCTCCAACAGCGGGTCTGGAATGAACATCATGGCACAGGCTTTGCAGAAGGCTCTGAAAAATAAGTAACCAGGAGCTATTCCATGATGATAAAAAAATGTCTTGCAGCCATGCTTGCCGTGACCTTTCTTGCGGCATCGCAGCTTGCCCAGGCAGCCAATCTGCCCGACTTCAGCGAACTGGCGGCCAAAAGCGGCCCGGCAGTCGTAAACATCGGTACGGAACGGAAGGCCAGCGGTAACAGCCAGGACGATCTCATGGGGGAAATGTTCCGCAATATGCCGCCAGGATTTGACAAATTCTTTGACCAGTTCGGCGGCAAGCGCGGTGGCAAGCGCCCCCAGATGAAACAGAAGTCTCTGGGATCCGGCTTTATTGTCTCCGCTGACGGCTATATTGTTACCAACAATCATGTGGTTGCCGATGCGGATGTTATCCGTGTGACCCTTGATCAGAGCAATGGCAAAAGCGAAGCCATCACGGCCAAGCTGGTTGGCGCAGATGAAGAAACCGACCTCGCCCTGCTGAAAATTGAAACCAAAAAAACCTTGCCCTACCTTGCGTTCGGCAATTCGGATGAACTGCGGATCGGTGAGTGGCTGCTGGCCATCGGCAACCCCTTTGGGCTCGACCACTCGGTGACGGCGGGTATTCTTTCGGCCAAAAACCGCAACATACACGCCGGCCCCTTTGACAACTTTCTGCAGACGGATGCCTCCATCAACCCCGGCAACAGCGGCGGCCCGCTGCTGAACATGGCCGGGCAGGTGATTGGCATCAACACGGCCATTATTGCGAGCGGGCAGGGCATTGGCTTTGCCATTCCGAGCAACATGGCCGCCAAGATCATCGACCAGATCAAGTCCGGCAAAAAGATCAGCCGTGGCTGGATTGGCGTTGGTATTCAGGATGTTGAAGAAAATACCGCCAAGGCGCTGGGCCTCAAGGACGCCAAGGGCGCGCTTGTGGGCAGCGTTATGGAAGGCGAACCTGCTGCCAAGGCTGGCATGAAAGACGGCGACATCATTGTTTCCGTTGACGGCAAGGCCATTGAAGACGCTGCGGCCCTGCTGCGCGTGATTGCCGACAAAACCCCCGGCAGCAAGGCTGCAATAGCGGTGTGGCGCGATGGCAAAACCATTGACCTTTCCGTAACGCTTGGCGAGCGCAAAACCTCGCAGGCTGGCGACCAGAACGGCAAGGACCAGAAGCAGAAGGATGAAGGGTTGCTCGGCATTTCCGTTCGTCCGCTGACGGATGAAGAACGCCGCGACCTCAAGATTGAGAAAAACGAAGGGCTGGTCATCATTGACGTCAATCCTGACAAGCCCGCTGCCGAAGCCGATCTGCGCCCCGGCGACGTGATTCTCAAGGCCAACCTCAAACCCGTTCGCAGCGCTGCGGATCTGTCGAAAATCGTCAACGATGAAGGCGTTGCCCGCGGGGCCGTCATGTTGCAGATTTCACGGCGAGGCGATGTGTACTTCCGAACTGTAAGTCTGAGCAAGTAGCAGGCACAACTACACGGGCTGCCTCTTAACCGGGGCAGCCCTTTTTTTATCCATGAGCTTACGCATACTCAACATTGGCGGGCCGTATCTGGCCTCTGCCCTCAAACGCCTTGGGCACCACGTCATCACGGCGCATCCGGCAGTTGACGCCGACATTCCCTCACCGCACCCGTACTCTGTGCGGCAACTCCTGAACCGCCTTGATGCGCTCGGTTTTGCGCCTGACGCACTCTTCTATTGCGATGACGGCAACATGCCAGAGCTGCTTGATCCGGAAAATGCCCCCTGGCCTTCGGTGCGTTATTCCATTGATACCTACTGCAACCCCTGGCACATCCCGTATTCCAACGGCTTTGACGCAACCCTTGTGGCGCAGAAAGACTATGTGGAAGTATTTTCGCACGAGGGCATACCGGCGCGCTGGTTTCCGCTGTTTTATCCCCAGCTTCTTGAGCCAGTGGGGGATTTTACATTGCGCGATATCCCAGTAGCCTTTGTGGGAACCCTCGGGCACAAAAATAACCCGGATCGCGCGCCATTTCTCAAGGCCTTCCGCGCCAGACAGCCACTGGTGGCAATTTCTGGCGATTACAAGCCCATCTTTACGCGCAGCCGCATTGTTCTTAACCAGACTGCGGCTTCAGAAGTGAATTTCCGCTGTTTTGAGGCCATTGCCTGCGGCGCGGCCCTGTTGATGGAAACCTGCGGCAACGGCCTGAACGAGCTCTTTGCCCCCGGCGAGGAAATTCTGCCCACGTACCAACGCAACGATGCGCAGGCAGCTGCGGCCATTGCCGCAGAAGCGCTCGCAAACCCCGAAAAACTCGCGGAAATCGCCCAAGCTGGGGGCAGGGCAGTGGCCCGACGTCATACAGACACCGCGCGCGCGGTCAGCCTGACGCAGATGCTGGCAGAGATGTGCGCCACTCAGGCACACCGTGAGCGGCTTGAACAGTCGCTTGAAAAACGCACGGCTCTTGTGCGCGGAGCTTATGGTATGCTTTCCAGCGAGCTTTTTGACCCGCAGCTGGAAGAACACCGCGATTTTTTTGAAAAAATGTGCCTTCGTCTGCCATAGCGCCATAAGTACCTGGTAATAATATATCAAGAGATGCATCCTGCATTGCAGGCATGCGCGATAGGGCATATAGTTGGCAGAGCACCACTTTTTGGAGGAATATCAATGCCAGTTGTGCATAGCGATGCCGGGCATCTGCCTGGGCTGGAAAAGCTGGAGAACATCCCCGCTCTCATGAGCGCGTATTACACCGAATTTCCCAATCCGGCGCTTGCAGCCCAGCGTGTTGCCTTTGGCACCTCGGGGCATCGCGGCACATCAGTGCTGTGCAGCTTTAACGAGGAGCACATCTACGCCATCACTCAGGCGGTGTGCGACTACCGCGCCGCCAAGGGTATTGACGGGCCGCTGTTTCTTGGCGGCGATACCCATGCGCTGTCTGAAGCCGCTTTTCGCTCCGCGCTGGAAGTGCTGGTAGCCAACAACGTAAATGTGCGCATTTCTGCTGGCGGGGCCTACACAGCCACTCCGGCGATCTCCCATGCCGTGCTCAAATGGAATGCGGGCCGCGTTAACGGTCTGGCCGATGGCATTGTCATTACGCCTTCACACAATCCCCCGCGTGACGGCGGCTTCAAGTACAATCCCCCCCACGGCGGCCCGGCAGAAGCCGAAGTCACCAGCCAGATTGAAAAATGCGCCAATGCCTACCTTGAAAACGGCAACAAGGGCGTAAAGCTCACCCACCTGCGGGCGGCACGCGCCTCTTCGCTGGTGGAGGAATACGATTTCATCGGCAGCTATGTGCAGGATCTGGCCGGCGTGCTGGACATGAAGGCCATTGCCTCGTCGGGCCTGCGCATCGGTGTTGACCCCCTTGGCGGCGCAAGCCTGCCCATGTGGGAACCCATTGCTGAAGCCTACGGCATTGATCTTGAAGTGGTGAACAGGGCAGTGGATCCGACATTCCGCTTTGTTCCTTGCGACAAGGACGGCAAAATCCGCATGGATTGCTCCTCGCCCTATGCCATGAGCCGCCTGCTGGATCTGCGCGACCATTTTGACCTGAGCTTCGCCTGCGACCCGGATTCCGACCGCCACGGCATTGTGACGCGCAACGAACTGATGAACCCCAATCATTACCTGAGCATTGCCGCCTGGTATCTGTTCCGCACCCGCAGGGAATGGCCAGCGCAGAGCGGCATAGGCAAAACCCTTGTGACAAGCGCCATGCTCGACAGGGTAGGGAAGGACCTTGGCCGCCCGGTTGTTGAGGTGCCTGTGGGCTTTAAATGGTTTGTGCCCTATTTGCTCAATGGCCGTTGCGGCTTTGGCTGCGAGGAAAGCGCGGGCGCTTCCTTCCTGTGTTTTGACGGCACGCCCTGGAGCACAGACAAGGACGGCCCCCTCATGTGCCTGCTGGCGGCTGAAATGATGGCGGTGGAGCAATCATCACCCGACCAGCTCTACACCAGACTGACCGAACGGCTTGGCGCGCCAGCCTACCAGCGGCTTGATGCCCCGGCGGACGACAATGTGCGCGCAAAGCTTGCGGCGCTGACGCCTGAAAGTGTGAGCCTTAAAACTCTGGCAGGTTCGCCTGTTACCAGTGTGCTTACCCGCGCGCCCGGCAATGATGCCCCCATCGGCGGGGTGAAGGTGGTCAGCGATGACGGCTGGTTTGCCGTGCGTCCCTCTGGCACGGAAGCCATCTGCAAAGTATATACGGAAAGCTTCAAGGGAGAAGACCATCTGCAAGCCGTGCAAAAGGATGCCATCGATTTTCTCGAGCATTTGTTGAAAGGCAATGCCTGATGAAGTAAAGGCAAGCTTTCATTGCTAAGCGCGCGTAGCGCGCGGCAATTTTTTACGGTTCAATAAAAGGTATGATGCTGTTCAGTCAGCAAAGCGCAGCCTCAGTGCCGGGTATTCGGTCATTGAGGCTGCGCTTTTTATCAGCAATTCTGTTTAAATATACTTTTTTTCCAACGGGCTTGCACTGGCTGCCGATAGGCAGATTGCCTGCAAGGGCCTACCGCGAGGCGGGCAAGCCGGCGCTTTCACGCAGGCTGGCAACCTCGGCATCCGTAAGAGGCCGGGCTTTGCCGCTGGCCAGATCCCCAAGGCGCAATGAGCCTTGGGCGACGCGGCACAGGCGCAGGATGGTCAGCCCCAGATCGCGGCACATACGGCGAATCTGGCGGTTCAGCCCCTGGCGCAGCACCATCTGCAACTGGGTATTGCCGCCAACCTGCTGGGCAAGCACGTCCACAGGCATAATATCTTCACCTTCGGCAAGGTGCATGCCGCGCCGCATGGTCTTGAGCGCCCCTTCAGACGCAGTGCCGCGCACAAGCACCTCATAGGTCTTGGGCTGGTGATGTCGGGGATGGGTGAGGCGCTGAGCCAGCTGACCATCGTTGGTCAGCAGCAGCAATCCTTCAGAAAAATAGTCAAGCCTGCCAACAGGATACAATCTGAGCGTCTTGTATTCAGGCGCAAGGCAATCCAGCACTGTGGGTCTGCCTTCGGGGTCGCTCACTGTGCAGACCACATGCACGGGCTTGTTGAGCATGAGGTAGGTATAGGACTGCGGGGCCGACAACACGCGGCCATCGACAGCAATGCTCTCAAAGGGCAATACCTGACGCCCGGGGTTGGGCTCCGGCTTGCCGTCAACACTGACGCGTCCGGCAAGAATAAGCTCGTCTGCCTTACGGCGCGAGCAAAGCCCCGTTGCGGCAATGGCCTTGTTAAGGCGTATGCCTTCATCGCCGTTGGCGTCAGCAGAAGGTTGAGGCTTTGAGGGGCCAGGTCGTGAAGAATGATTGGCGTCAGAGTTGACTGCCTGGGGCTGGGCGGGTTTGCGTTGCGAAAAACCGTCTCGGGCATCACGGGCGTTCGGCTGAGTACCTGAACGTGAATCTGCCCGCGAATCATAACGGCCATTTGGCCCATTGGCAGACCAGCTATCAGAACGGGGGGCATGATTCTTGCGCGCGCCCGCAGGCTGTTCCTTTTCATGGGAGCTGGTGGACGAACTGTTTTTGCTGCGGTTTCTGGCGGATGATCCGGGATTGCCGGAATGTTTGGGCGGCACGGTGATTTCTCCTTGGAAAGATGCGCTCATGGTGCGTGAAGTGGGGCATGCCGTCAAGGGCAAGCAAGAAGGGCATACAGCACTGAACCGACCTTACGGCTGGTTCCAATATTCAAAAGTTTACATAATTATCATTATGGGACATTTATAAATACTGGATGCGGGGTGGGCCGGGGTTCAAAACCAGCACGAAAGTCTGCTTAGAATGCCATTGGCGGCACCACCGCCAAACCATCCATGCGCAGAGGTCTGAACAATGTAAAATGGACAAGCCGCCATGAATTTTCCCGCCGTTCCTTGAATTTTGAGGATTCGAATTTACTTAAACCCGTGAGTCCAGTTTTTACCCGTAGCCATTTCATCCTTTCCTTATATAAGAAGCCCCTGATTGCCACTCATGAATCCCGTCCAGATCGACCACCCCAATATGGCCGAATGGCGCATCCTACAGATTCATTGCTGCGCCAGCATTGGCTTTTTGAACGGCGCAAAACCAGTGGCAGCCTTGCACTTGCTCCCGAAGCGGCTCTGACGTACAACACTGCCAACACAGGTTTTCAGCAAGGAGTTTCCATGGGCTTTGCCAACAGCTCTTGCAGCTTTACACGGTTCCGCATTCTTGATCCTGTTCCGGCCACGCTCTGGCCGCAGATACTGGACAAACTGAAACAGTTCGCCATGCGCGACATTGACGATATTCCTGAAATGCAGGGCCAGGGATGGGCCTGTTTTGAGGACATGCTCGATACCGACTGGGTCACGGCCCCGCCCCAGAAAGGCGCGTACCTCGTGTTTTCTCTGCGGCTGGATATGCGGCGCATACCCGCTGGCGTGGTCAAAAAGCACGTTGCTCTTGCCCTCAAGGAAGAAAAAAAGCGCATGGGCGAACAGGGCAAGAACTACATTGCCCGCGAGCGCAAAAAAGAACTCAAGGAGCAGGTGCTGCTGCGCCTGCGTTCCCGTTTTTTGCCTGTTCCCGGCGAATTCAACGTGCTCTGGGCCACAGACAAGAACGAAGTCTGGTTTGCGTCCACCCAGAACAAGATGATTGATCTCTTCCTGGAAGAGTTTCTCAAAACATTTGAGCTGCATCTGGAGCAACTGACGCCCTACAATCTGGCGGTCTCCATGCTGGACGAAGAAAGCCTGATCCGCCTGGACAAGCTGGAACCCACGCAGTTCGCTCCCCTTTCCTGATGACGGCACGGAGACCCCATGAACATGCCTTATCTTGGCGAATCCACTGACAGCATTCTCGGCAAGGAATTTCTGACCTGGCTCTGGTATCAGAGCGACACCGCCCCCGGCGCGTTCACTGACAAAGACGGTGCGCCCTTTGCCGTTTCCATGGAACAGCGCATTGTGGTAGAAGGCGGCGAAGGCGATGCCCGCGAAACAGCCTCTGTTTCCGGCTCGCTCTCCCCTCTCCGCGAAGCCCGTTTTGGCCTCGGCAACGGCAAACAGGTCAGCCGCGCCCTGCTGCGCCTTGAAAAAGAAGAGCTTGCCTTTCAGGTCAGCCTAAAAGCTGAGGATTTCTGCCTCAACAGCCTCAAGACCCCCAAGCTCGACAAGGGCGACAATGATGACGACCCGGACGCCCTGCTGCTGGAAAAGTTCTATCTTATGGAAGTGTGCACCGGTCTGCTGGATGCCCTGTACGCCCGCTTTCTGAAGCTGCGCCTCTCGTCTGGCTGGCAGAAGGAAGTGGACGACATGCGCCAGTGGATGACCCGCACGGAGTAAACTTTTTTCATGAGCACCCTGCCCGCATCTGCCGCAAAAGGCCGTTTTTCCGGCCCGCTACTGCACGTTTTACGCAAAACGTTGTGGATGCTGCTTGTGCTGTGGGGCATCACCATCATCAGCTTTTGGGTCATCCATCTGGCCCCCGGCTCGCCCACAGATATGGAAACCACGCTCAATCCGCTGGCTGGCGCTGCGGCGCGTCAGCGGCTTGAGGTGCTTTACGGGCTGGATCGCCCCCTCTATGTGCAGTACTGGGACTGGCTGACCCGCATCGTGCATCTGGATTTCGGCAATTCCATGTCTGCCGATTCCCGCCCGGTGCTGAGCAAAATTCTTGAGCGCCTGCCCCTCACCGTGGGCATGAACGTTATTTCACTGGTGCTCACCCTGCTCATTGCCATTCCGGTGGGTATTGTTTCCGCCTGCCGGCAGAACTCGCTGCTGGACAAGTCCGTTACCGTGCTGGTTTTTCTGGGTTTTGCCATGCCGTCCTTCTGGCTGGCCCTGCTGCTCATGATGTTTTTTGGCATTGAGCTGCAATGGCTGCCCATTTCCGGCCTTACATCCATGAATTACGAGCAGTTGAGCGCCTGGGGCAAGTTTTGCGATCTGGCGCGGCACTTGGCCCTGCCCACACTGGTGTATACCGTGGGCGGGCTGGCGGGCATGTCGCGCTACATGCGCGCCTGCATGCTTGAGGTGCTGCGGCAGGATTATATTCTCACGGCACAGGCCAAGGGATTGAGCGCTGGCGCGGTTATCTGGCGGCATGCCCTGCGCAACGCTCTGCTGCCCGTCATTACTCTGCTGGGCCTTTCGGTGCCGGGGCTTATCGGCGGCAGCGTCATCATTGAGTCCATCTTTGCCCTGCCGGGGCTGGGCCAGCTGTTTTACGGCGCAGTTATGGCGCGCGATTACACCATGATCATGGGCAATCTGGTTCTTGGGGCGGTGCTCACGCTCGCGGGCAACCTGCTGGCGGATTTCTGCTACGGAATCGCGGATCCGCGCATCCGCAACGCTAAGGACAACGCCTGATGCTGCCCCGCGCCCTCAAAAAGCTGCTTGGCCGCAACTTCATGCTCGCGTTCGGGCTTGTTATTGTGCTTGCCATGTCGCTGGCCGCGCTCCTTGCCCCATGGATTGCGCCCTTTGACCCTAATGCCCTGCACCTGGACAATATTCTGGAGCCGCCCTCCTCCCGCTTTCTGCTCGGCACAGACCGCCTTGGACGCGATGTTTTTTCGCGCCTGCTTTACGGCGGCAGGGTTTCTCTTTGGGTAGGCTTTGTGGCTGTGGGCATATCGGTCAGCATCGGGACTGTTCTTGGCCTTGTGAGCGGCTATTTTCGCCGCTGGGTGGACGAGTGCATCATGCGCGTGGTTGATATCATGCTCTGCTTTCCGTCATTTTTTCTTATTCTGGCGGTGATTGCTTTTCTTGAACCCAATCTTACCAATATCATGGTGGTTATTGGGCTTACCTCGTGGATGGGCGTTACCCGCCTTGTGCGCGCAGAGGCGCTTACCCTGCGCGAGCGTGAATTTGTCGACGCCGCGCGGCTGGCTGGCACATCCACAGCGGGCATACTGTTTCGGCACATACTGCCCAATGCCCTTGCGCCCGTGCTGATAACAGCTACACTGGGTGTTGCCGGGGCCATACTGGTAGAATCAAGTCTCAGCTTCCTGGGGCTTGGCGTGCAGCCCCCCGCAGCCAGCTGGGGCAACATGCTCATGGACGGCAAAGCCGTGATTGAAACCGCACCCTGGCTGTCGGTATATCCCGGCTTGGCCATCCTGGTAACGGTATTGGGCTATAACCTTCTGGGTGAAAGCCTGCGGGATATCTTTGATCCGCGCCTTCGCCAATAGTTTGAAATGTAAGGGCATCCAAGATAGTTAAAGTTTTACATTAAGCAAAAATAAACTGCCATAAAGATACGTTAAAGCCATGCTTGAATACCTGCGCATTCGCAATCTGGCCCTCATTGAGGACATGGAACTGGAATTTTCGCCCGGCATGAACGTGCTGACGGGTGAAACCGGGGCGGGGAAGAGCTTTATCCTTAAAGCGCTGGGCTTTCTGCTTGGCGACAAACTTTCGGCGGATATGGTTCGCGCGGGTGCTGAGCGCGCACAGGTAGAGGCCCTGTTCAGCACAAAAGATGCGGACATGGTTCTGCGGCGCGAAATTGTGGCGGAGACAGGCCGCAGCCGCCTGTACATCAACGATGAGCTGCGCTCGCAAGACAGTCTGCGCGACCTGCGCAACCGCCTTGTGGCCCACACCAGCCAACACGCCCAGCAAAAACTGCTTCAATCTTCATTTCAGGCCAGGCTGCTGGAAAGCGGCCTAAGCTGCCCCGAGCTTCTGCACCAGCGGGACGCCCTGCTTGCGCGCCTTCAGGCCAATGCGGCCCAGCGCTCTGCCCTGCTTGAGCGTCAGGCCGGGTTGGGCGAACGGCGCGAGCTGCTTGAAATGCAGCAGCAGGAGATCGACAAGGTTTCTCCCGAAGAAGGCGAAGAAGAAAAGCTGGAAGAAATTCGCGCGCTGGCCCGTTCCATGGAGCACCAGCAGGAGAATTACGAGCAGGCGCTCATTTTGCTGCAAGGCGATGATCAAGAAGGCGTGATCGACCAGCTGGGCCAGTTGGAAAAGCTCTTGCAGCGCATGTGCCGGGAGGACGAATCCCTCCAGGCCGATGCCGACGCCGTGGCCGCCCTGCGCCAGCAGCTTGCCCACCTTGGCGGCAGGCTTCGCCGCCCGCCTGCCCTGCCTGGGCTGGACGAAATGCCCGACATGGATCATCTGGAAGAGCGCCTGTTTGCCCTTGCGCAGCTCAAGCGCAAGCTGCACAGAACCCTGCCGGAGATTCTGGCCCTGCGCGAAGAAATTTCCGAGAACCTTTCCTTCCTTGATGTATGCGCGCTGGACATCACCCGGCTGGACAAGGAAGCGGCAGCTCTTGCCGCAGAGCTGGCCGCTGTGACCGCCCGCATCATCCCGGCGCGCCGCGAAGCGGCAGCCGCCATTGCGACCAAGCTGGAAAACGAACTGCGCCAGTTGGGCTTTTCAGATCAGGTACGGGTATTGCCAGATTTTGCCGTGCAGGAAATCTGGCCCGGCGTTACAGACGAGCGAGGGCGCATCCTTTGGGCACCCAACCCCGGCCAGCCCCCGCAACCGCTGGATAAAATCGCCTCGGGCGGCGAGCTTTCGCGCTTTTTGCTGGCGCTGGCCAGCGTGCAGCAGGACGACGAAGGCGCTACATTCATATTTGACGAGGTCGATGCCGGAGTTGGCGGCATGACCCTGAACAAGCTGGCCGAAAAGCTCTATGCACTGGCCGAAACGCGCCAGATGCTGCTCATCACCCACTGGCCGCAACTGGCGGCCCGCGCCCGCAGGCATTTTCAGATTGTTAAGATGGTGCGCGATGGGGAAACCTTTACCCTCTGCTCCCCCCTTAACAAAGAAGATCGCCACGCCGAGCTTGCGCGCATGGCAGGCGGCGGCGAACAGGGCGAGGCGCTGGCCCGCAGCCTGGAAAAATAGCACTCTGCAAAATTTGCCGTGTGGTTTAGACCATGCGGCATTTTTCTTTCATACTTGCCGCGACATTATCGTGCTGCGGCCAGTATCTACGTATCTTTCTGACAATTTTTTGACTTTCTCTAAACTTTTTGCCCTTTTTCAGGCCTGCAATGAGAACTGGCACTTATCTTGCTTATACCTTCTCCAGATAACGGAAAGGCAAATTTGACCATAGCCACAGGGGGAGCATGTGACTAACGAAAATAATAATTGCATAAGCGCCATGCTCCATATGCAAACTGGCGCTCCAGGAGCCGCCTCGCATGCACGGCACGGGCAGATTGCGGGGCAACCGCTTTCGGGCCTGGACGAAGCATCGGCCAGGGCCTTGAGATGCCTGGCAAAGGATGGCGAAGGGCTTGTTACGGCACTTGAAGCGCGGCTTGATTCGCTTCAGGAAGCCTTTATGGACATGCTGAACAGCCAGCTTGAAGAACGCCACCTCCGGCCCGAAGACCGCCTGCATCTGTATGTTTCGCCCGAGGGAACACTGGTGGTTGAAGGCAACGACAACGACGCCAACCTGCTGTGCGATATCATCACGCGCAAGCCGGACTTGCAAAAAAACTTTAAGGAAATGGCCCAGGTGGCCATGCTCTCGCACGGTGTAGAACTGGCAACCCAGATCCATAACGATATTATCGATCAGGTTGAAGACGCCAATCCCCTGCTTAGGCACTATCATATGTGCCTTAAGGGGCCGCTCTCGCATTTCTATATCCGTTAGAGCTTGCCAAAGTCGAGCAAGCGACTTATTGTAATGCTTGACCAAATGGGGGCGCACTGGTTTCGACGGGGACGTGGAAGCCTTAGCGGCAGGTCGAGGCGCCGCTGGCCTCGTAAAAAGCGGCAACAAAAGTAATTGCCAACAACGATTACGACTACGCTTACGCTGCCTAAAAACAGCGAGGCAACGACCGCTTAGGCGGTCACGTCATTCTGGGCCATGTCTGATAACCCTGAATGGCGACACTTATCAGGCTGGCGGAAATCGGTGCTCACCGGGGTTTTCCGCGAGGAGTTTACCGGCGGGATTGCCGTGATGCGCCCGGTCAGGGGCTACCACCACGGTGAAATTAATACCTGACATAAACCTGTAGATGCTTCGTGTGGACAGTTCGCGGACGGGGGTTCAACTCCCCCCGCCTCCACCACCCCCACAAATTAAAGTGGCTTATACGATCTGGATAAGACGTATAAGCCACTTTTTGTTTGGCTAATTCTTTTTTCCGTTCAATTTCCACTCATTTCTTTGAAAGGCAACCACACAGCATTGAAGCAAAAACTATTATAATGTACAAATTATCATTATCGCATAGAGGTAATAAAGCCTATGAATTTTAAGCCGCGCACCATTGATTCTCTTTCCGAAATGATTTGTGGAAACTTTCCACATGATGAAACATTTTTCATCTACCGTAGTAGTTCTCAGTTAACACGTTTTTTTCGACACTGTGATACCGATTATCGCCATGACGGGTCAACGCGCGACAAATGGGTTGCAGGAGTACTTGAAGAAATTTTATCTGAATCCCACTCTAATGAGTTTACACCTCCTGAAATTTTTTCTCGTATAATTGACGTATTAATGGATAAAGAAGATGCAATTAATGAAAGTAGTGAACGCGTTCTCGCATTAGAAAAATTAAATATAACCCTGGCGAGAGAAGGATATGAAGCTTTTTACGCAGAAGATAACAGATGTTATTTACGCCATATAGAAACCAGCACAATAATTAATAGCCAACCAAACCCTAATAGACCTTTTTCCCAACATGAAATTCTTCGCAGAGAAAAACTTGTAAAATATTTTGATAGTATATCGGAAGATGGTCTTATTGAAACAATTCTATTGCCACTTTTTCGCCAACTGGGATTTCACAGGGTCACAGTATCTGGACATAAAGATAAATCACTTGAATACGGTAAAGATCTATGGATGAAATACACATTACCCACACGGCATACCTTATATTTTGGCATCCAAGTCAAAAAGACAAAAATTGATGCCTCTGGTGATAGCCGTTCAAAAAATACGAATATTGCAGAAATACACAATCAAGCCCTCATGATGCTTGGTCATGAAATATTTGACCATGATACAAGCAGGCGTGTGTTGGTTGACCATGCATACATAATATCTGGAAGTGAAATAACTAAACAGGCAAAAAACTGGTTGGGCGAAAAACTTGATATTTCAAAAAGAAGTCAAATCATATTTATGGACAGGGAAGATTTGCTTAATCTTTTTATTGTAACCAACCTACCGTTGCCAAATGAAAAGCAATCATCTGACACTCTGGATGAACTTCCATTCTAAAATGGAATTATGGAAAAAACATTATTTAAATATTTATAATTATATTTCAGACGGTAACTTTCCAACAACGTTGTTCTGTTACCAATCCATGGGCTTGCCAAGCGGGCCACGCGGGATGTCCGGGCCAAAGGTATAGGCACCGGGGCGTTGCACGTCGCTCAGTTCACGGCGGGCATGCAGAATCAGATCCTTGTGTAGCGCTGACACGTCATAGCCCGGTTGCGGCACCACAAAGGCTTTGAGTCTGTAGCCTTCGTCCTGCCGCATCAGCCGCACAAGGCACTGTTTTACCCCTTCGTGGCGCTCGATTACCGAAGCCACATACTGGGGAAACACATTGATGCCGCCCACCTGCACGGCTTTGTCGATGCGCGCGCCCGGTCGCAGGTGCCGCTGGCCTGTCCAGGTTACGTTATCCATCAGCGGGTAGTGCTGCACCACACCATCCGGCAAGCAGCGCACCAGCGCGTTGCAGTGCTCCCCTTCTCCCCGCGCCACATGCGGCAGCAGTTCATAATCGGCTTCCGGCGCAAAGCGGCAGCAAACCACACCCATCTCGGACGAGCCAAAAAATTCCATTACACGAAAGTCCTGCCGCTCCAGCGCATGCATCACCTCGGGCGGCGTGGGCGAAGTGCCGGTCAGCAGGGTAATCCCCTGCCCCGCCTCCGAGCTGGAGGCCTGCCATCCGCGCATATCCACAAGGCGCGACAGCAACAGCGGTATGCTGATAACAAGATCGCCGGGGCGCATTTGCGCCTCAACCATTGTTGGCAGGGGCGGCACGCTACGGATGGGCACCCCGAGGCTCAGTGGCAGCAGCAAGCCAAACGTAAAGCCGTACATGTGATGCATGGGGACGGTAATCAGCGCCGAGGTTCTGTCCGCCACAATGGGGGCCAGACTGGTCACTTCCTGCCGGATGTGGCTTTCCTTATGCGTGCAGGGCTTGGGCTTTCCCGTTGAGCCGGAAGTAAAAAACGTGAGTGAGCGGTCGCTGTGTTCCCACTGCTGCAAAACCCGTTGCGAAAAATCGCCACACAGCCCGCCAACCTCGGGCGCGGCTGCAGTGGTGTGAAACATGGCATTGCACCGCTGCGCCATATTTTCCAGCGCAGTTGCATCAAGCCCAAGCGATTCCCAGCGCATGGATGCAAACTCGTGCGGCGCGCGCGCCTCAAAGCTCAGCGGATTGCGCTGGCTCAACTCTGCCTGCGCCACGGATTGCACTATCGCCGTAACAGCCCTGAAATCAAGAATTGCAATCCGCTCAAGCGGCCAGGACTCCATTACGCACCCCGCACTTCGATTAAAGCCTGTCTGCCGCTTGCAGCAGCAGCGCAGACGCAGTTAACAGCTTCGGCCCTGTCCGTCTGCGGCATGTTCAGGGCCAGCATCACATCCAGAGCCTGCGCCAGTGGCCCATGACCGTACAGATGTTCATGATTTGCCCAGCCCGGCCCGGATGCGACACCCGAAGCAAAGACAGGGCCGTCCGCCTCCGGCTGTTGCCCCCACCGCACTCGCAGCGAGGGCGCACCCGCAGCTTGCCTGCCCAGACACAGGGCAACGGCCCCTTCCGTCTGGGGGTGCCTGCTGCTTAAATATTCCGGGCAGCAGCGGGAAAAACGGCTGTCGGTTTCGTCCACCGCGCACAGCAGCACCCTCTCGGCCCGCCCCGCACCCAACAGGGCTGCCGCCGTGCTCACAGCACCGGCAAAAGAAAGCTCAAACTGCGAGATGGTAAAACACGGCCCCTCAATGCCAAGCAGCAGGCTGAGCAGGCCTGCGCCCATATTGTTGACGGCATGCGAAAAGGCCGTTGGCGAAGAAAGATGCGGCCCGTTGTCCAGAATGGAATCCATAAAATCCATGCTCATTTGCGAGCTGCTGTAGGCAGTGCCAAAAACAAGAGCTGTCCGGTGCAGGACTTCTTTTTGTCGCCAGCCCGCCGCGTCCAGTGCCTGCACGGAGGCCAGAAGCGCCATACGCGCATACCGGGGAATGCGGCGCAGCGACACGCCCGGCAACAATGCCGCGAGTGAAGAAATATCGGGGGCAGATATGGTAGGCGTTTGCCCTGACTGTATGGCAGCAAGGGCATCCTTGCCGCCGATGCTGTGCACAAGCCCGGTTCCCGTCACAGAAAGCGCTGCACTGCTCACGGCTTCACCCTCCCCAGAACCAGAGCGGCATTGCCGCCGCCAAAACCCAGCGAGGTTGAAAGCGCAAATGGCGACGATGCCGCAAGGGCGCTCTGCGTGGGCGCAAAACCTATTTCAGGGTCAATGGTGAAAAACCCCGGCGAGGCCGGAACCGTGCCGTTGCGCAGGGCCGCGAGCGTCAGCACGGCTTCCAGCGCGCCAGCGGCCCCAAGTGTGTGCCCAGTGCCGCCCTTGCTGGCCCATACGGGCACCCCCGGCAGCAGGGTGCGCAAAAGCCGTCCTTCAACCTTGTCGTTCTCACGGGTAGACGTGCCATGCGCGTTCACAAAAGCCATGTCCGCCGCTGTGAGGCCTGCCTGATCCAAGGCCGAGCCGATGGCGAATGCCAGGCCCCGCCCTTCGGGATGCGGCGCGGTAAAATGGTGCGCGTCAGAGGCGTTGCCGTAGCCCAGCACATGCCCGAGCACGGCGGCATTGCGCTCGCGGGCATGCTCGGCGCTTTCCAGAACCAGCGCGGCTGCGCCTTCGCCAAGGTTCAGGCCTTTGCGGTCACGGTCAAAAGGGCGGCACGGCTGGTCGGAATATATCATCAACCGCGCAAAGCCCGTATGCGGCACGAGGCTCAGGGCATCTGCGCCGCCGCACAGCACGCACTGGCACTGGCCTGTGGTGATGAGATCCATTGCCAGCCCAATGGCGTCTGCGCCGGATGTGCAGGCATCGGTGACGGTCAGGCGCGGCCCGTGGGCCTCCACGTCCATCTCCAGCGCAAGATTGGCGCTAAAGTAGTCGTCACGGTCGGCCCCCTGCCCGCAGGAGCATGCAGGCGGTGCCGATGCAGCAGCCTGCTCTGGCGTGGTTCCACGGCTGGCGGCGTAAGACTCCAGAAAGTGCGACGCGCTCCCGGCGGTTGTGCCAAGCACAATGCCCGCCTCACGCAACAGATGCTGGGGCAGTGCGGCCTCAGCCAACGCGCTGCGGCACGCGGCCCTTGCGAGCGTGAGGGTATCCTGCGCGGAGTGCTTGCGCCCTCCGGGAAAGTGCTTTTCAGCAAGCCCGAAAAACGGATATGGCAAGGCCCGGCTGTCCAGCACACTGGCCGAAACAAGCCCGCCCCGCCCGCTTTGCAGGCCATCCAGAACCGCAGCCGGGCTGTCACCCGCCGCGCACAGGCAGGCCATGCCTGTTACAACAACGCCTGAACCGTGCTGCATTGCTTTTCTCACGCCTGCGCTTTGCGGGTGCAGATAAAGTCTGCAAGGCCACTCACTGAGGTAAAAGCCTTGCGGGCTTCCTCGGCATCAGCAATAGCTACGCCAAAATGCTTTTCAACCACGACCACAAGTTCCACCGCGTCCAGCGAGTCCAGCATAAGGCCGGAATCTCCAAACAGCGGGGCCGAGGAATCAATGTCTTCCACGGTAACGTCTTCGAGGCGCAGGCCATCAATAATCGCCACTTTCAGGGCGGATTCCATTTCGTTTTTTGTCATCATTGCGACCACATATCGTAAAAATTAAAGAACTGGTACGGGTGCCGTTCCACAACGGTTTCCATTGCTGCGGCAAACTGTTGCGCATACGGCTGAAAAACAGAAACATCACGGCGCGGCAAACCAGCGGGCACCGCCAGCCGCTCAGCCATAAAAACTCTGGTGACGCCTTTTTCACGCACGGTAAAGAGCATGAGCAGTTCCGCCCCCGTGATGGAGGCAAGCGCGTAGGCGCTGGCAGGGATGCGGATGCTCCCGCCCATGAAGGCCACATCAACGCCCTGCCCCGCCAGACGCGTACCGTGCATCCGGTCGCCCATCATGCAGACAACTTCGCCGCGCCGCAGCGCTGCGGCGGCTTCTACCATTGAACCTACAGGATCCGCCGAATCAATAATCTTGAACGGCCTGCCCCTGCCGTGCTGGAAGTAGTGTTTGCCCTGATCCTCGGGATTGTGCAACTGCACCACGTTCACCGGGCGGTCAAACTGCTCCAGCCCCGCAATGCCAACCTGCCAAGCGCCAATGTGCGCCGTCAGCACAATGCAGCCATGTGGGTTGGCCCCTGCCTCGGCAAATCGCTGCCGCACATGCTGGTCAGTTTCGCAAAAAGGAAACCGCCCGGTGACCCCGGCAATCATCCTGTCCAGCAGCACTTGCCCGAAATTCAGATACAGGCGGTAGGCATGCACAAATCTGCCCAAGACTCCGGCGCGGGGAAAGCGGCGGTCAATATAGGCCGCGCAGCGCTGGCGCACATGGGGCAGCATGGCATAGTACAGAACAACAAAGGCCAGTACAATTCGCGCTGCAAAGAGCATCCGGCAGCGCACCAGAACCTCAAAAAAACCGTACTGAAGCCGGGAGCCAAGTACGGCTGTTATGGGACGTTTAGTCTGCAAGGTCGCTCCCTTTGCCGCCCCCCTGCCGCATGCGCGTCATGCCGCGCGCCGCAAGATAGGCCAGCGCGCCCACTACGGCCCCTGCAAGCAGGCCCAGCAGCGGTGCAAGAACAAGCGCACCCACAAACCAGTCGAATATGCGCTGTGGAGCTTCATAGCCGAGGGTCTGCACAGAAAATTCCGTCAGCCATCTGCCATTGCGCAGCCTGTAACCAAGCAAAACCCCAAGGCCCGGCACAAATGGGGGCCACGTGAGCGGGATCATTGCCAGAGCGCAGAGCCTGTTCAGCCGCAGCCAGCCAATGCACAGCAGGAGCAGAATACTCTGTAAACCCGGCAAGGGCAGTGTGGAAACAGCTATGGCAACTGCCGCCGAGCGCCCCAATTGCCACGGCGTGGCTCTGTCCGCAAGCAGACGGCGCAGGGAATCCATAGGGCGCAGCAGAGAAATGCGGCCCTGTCCGTCCACGCTGTGCTGGCGAAAGGGCACAGGCACCAGGGCGCGGATAGTCAGCCGCGTGTTCAGCAGAGAAATACGGATATTGTCCTTGAGCGCCTTGAAATGCGAAACGCGCTCTTCCCTCGGCGGATAATACACCCGAATGCCAATTTCGCGCACGTCAAATCCGGCCCATGCGGCGCGCACCAGCACTTCAACCTCAAAGGCGTAGCCCGGTTCCGTGAATTTCAGGCAGTCCAGCACACGCAAGGGATAAGCGCGGAACCCGCTCTGCATGTCGCGCACCCGCTCCCCTGTCTGCACACGCATCCAGAAGGCGGAAAACGCCCTGCCGAAACGGGACGAGCCAGGCACGTGCGGCACGTTGAAATCGCGGCAGCCCACAATAATTGCGCCGGGGTGCTGCGCAATGGCCTGCAAAAAAAGGGGGATGTCTTCCGGGTAGTGCTGTCCGTCGGCATCCAGCGTAATCATGTGCGTTGCGCCAAGCCGTGCGGCCTCAGCCGCGCCAGCCAGCAGGGCCGCGCCCTTGCCGCCGTTGCGGGGCAGGCGCACAAGCGTGATGGGCAGGCCCTCCAGGCTATCAGCACTGCCGTCTGTGGAGCCGTCGTCCACCACGATGATCGTGCCGCACTGGTTCAGGGCCCGCTGCACCACATCGCGCAGGCCTTCACGGTGGTTGTACACCGGAATGACCACGGCAATTACTGGCGGCATACGACCTTGCCCTGCCGCCACTGCGCGCAGAATTCGCGGTAAAAGGCTGGCGGCTCCATGAGCAGGTTGCCGTTCAGATCAAGCATAAGCTGAGTTGTACTGGCTGTGGTGGTCACAAGGCCTGCCGCGTCTTCAATGCGGTATTCAAAATCCAGCACTGCAGCCTCATTCCAGAACAGCTCCGCGTGGATGGTGTATGTCTGGCCGTACAGCAGCGGATGGTGAAAATCCAGATGAAAGAGCTTGAGCGGCACCACAACGCCATTATCACGAAAATCCAGATAGCTGATGCCATAGGCACGGCCCATGGCCTCCCGGCCATCCTCAAGCCAGCTGGCATAGCGGCCATGCCACATAAAACGCACGGCATCCACCTCTTCAAAGCGCACCGTGCGCTGGACGCTGACGCAGAGAGAAGGTACCTCCGGCGCGCTACGGCGGCGGGGACGTGAAGCGCGGTGCAGGCTCATAGCGCTGGCACCTCCACCTGTATGCGGGCTGCCAGCGTTTCGCCGCTATGCAGGGTGCATTCCCAGCGCCCCTCACGACGTCCCTTGCTCAGGGTCAGCAAAATATCCACATCCGGCCCAAGCGGCGCAAGAAATTTGGCCTGCGGCACACATGCCAGATCCGCGGATTGCCCCATTGCTTCAAGTGCAACCTGAGCCATGAGCACCTGAACGACAGCGGGCAGCACAGGATGCCCCGGAAAATGCCCGGCGAACACTGCACTGTCCGCCGCAAAACAAAAGCTCTGCCGCCACGCGCCCTGCTCGGGCGAATGTTCCAACTGGCTGACCGCATGTAGCACGGCACGACGCATCACGCTCATAAATGCGAAATCTCCACAAAATACATATCCATGGTCATTCCGTCCTGCTCACTGTACACGCCATTCAAGCCATCCGCTGTCGGGCTGAACCGAGCCTTCCAGCCTTTGCCCTCAAGGTTCGGCTGCACAGCATCCTGACCGAGAGCAGGCAATATTCTGTATACGGCCACGCCAGTACGGAACAACAGGCTGGTTGCCTCCCTGCCCATACCTTCCGCCGTGGTGCATTGCATTTTTACAGACTGCGCACTTGTTGCGCCTTTAAGCCCACTGTCTGGCTCAACATCGGCGCTGTACGTGCATACGCCCAGAGTTCTGCCATGTGGAAGGATAAGCGCCAGACTCCCGCCGGATTCAGTCATTTGCACTTCGCCCTGCACTGGTGCCTTCTGCCCGGCAATAGTCAGCCGCGCGCCAAACTGCGCCACCAGAGAACCGCTCTGCTGGCTTGCCTGAAGCGGCGGCAACAGCACGGCGCGCTTTTGCGCGCCGCAAGCGGCAACAAGCCCCAAAATCAGCAGCAAGCCTGCGTATCGTAGGGCCTTCATGCCTGTTTTCCTTGCACCCGGCAGAGTCTGGGCAAAAGCCACAAGGCCACAGGAACCTCCACAATCAAACCCCAGAAAATTACTTCACCCATAGCTTTAAGGGCCGGGTGTTGCGCAAGAGCCAGAAGGCCCATACCTGTGAATGTGGTGAGTGAAGACACAACAACCGCCCGCTCCACACCCATTTTCACCCCGCTGACAAGGTCATGCGTGACCACAATACCGTGATCCGCCGCAAGGCCCAGCACCAGCGGCATTGCCGCCATGCCTGCCAATGTCAGGGGGTGGCTGGTAATGGACATCCACGCAAGTATACAAGCAACGGAACACAACGGTGGCAAAGATGCAAGCAAGGTTCGCCGCGCATCGCGAAAGTATAAAAACAGAAGAGCCAGACAGGCCATCCAGGCCAGAGGCACAAGCCGTTTTTCCATATCAAGCTGCTGCAACAGCGTAGTTTCAAGTTCGCCGGGGGCCAGCGCCATTGTCTGCGCGGCGAGGACAGGTTCCAGACGGCTCACATCCGCCTTTTTGCTGGTAAAGAGCAAAAGCCGAGCTGTGTGGTCATCAGCTTGCGGCGCATGCAAAAATATATCGACCATCTCGCCAAGGCCTGCGGCGCGTAGCACTGCCGGGTCAAAGTCCGCCACCGGGCGTTCAAGCAGCTCCACAAAGGGGGTAAAGGCTTCAGCGGTGAATCCGTAACGCTGCGCTGCGGTTGTCAAAAGGGCCTGAACACGCGGCCCCTCCATTTTTGCAAAGGCTTCCCACCGTTGCACGTTGGCCTGAGTCTGCTCTGGCGAAGGCCACACATCGGTAAGGGTGCCGATCTTGTTTTCCGGTTCAAGAACGCGCAGGGCCTGCGCTACAGCACGGCCATTGGCAAGGGCCGCATCCGTTGTCGGCCCTTCAACCACGAGGATGTTACTGTCGCGCGATCCCCAAATGGCTTTAAGCTTCTCGCCGTCCTGCTGCAATTGCGCCATGTCCGCCCCCATGGTGCGGGGTGAAACATCCACCCGTACGATGGAAAACAAGGCGTAGCACAACAGCAACAATCCAAAAACACACGCAAAGACACGTAGGGGCACTGGCTGACGCGGCGCTGTATTTTCTTTGCGCACAGGCAGGGGCGGCGTATTGAACCAGGGGCACACGGGAAGCACAACAACCGCCAGCGCAAAGCCCGCGCTCAAGGTAAGCAGGGCAAAAAGGGCCAGCTGGCGTACAGCCGGAATGCCCGAAAGCAGCAATACGGCAAAGCCGGAAGCATTGACCAGATACCCCTGAAACAGAGGCGGCGTAATATGCTCCAGCACACTCTCTGTTGAGTCGCCGCTACGCAGGGCAAAATGCATATGCACGGCGTAGTCTTCCGCCACGCCAAGTACGGACGCGCCAAAACCCAAGGCCAACCCGGAGAGTGCTGGCGTGAGCAGGGTCATGCCGCCCAGGGCGAAGCTGGCGGCAAATGCGGGCACCAGCATAAGCCACAGGGCACCGCGCGAGCGCACCAGCAAGGCGTACACCAGCACAAACCCCAGCATGGAAAAAAAGACGATATTGGTCACGTCGCGCTGGATAACCTGCGCATTGACGGCGCTGTGCCTGTGCCCGCCCACCACAAGACCCTGCATATCCGGCGCGAGGTGTTTCTGCATGGCGGCATGGATGGCGTCCATCAACTGAGCCGCGGCGCTGACATCGTGCAGGGAATGGGCTGGCCGCAGCACCAGCAACAGGTGTTTGCCGTCCGCGCTCACAGGATAACCCAGCACAGGGTCAGGCATGGCCCCGGCATGCTCTGCTGGCAGGCGTGAAAGCACAAACCGGCGCAAGCTCAGTGGATCGGCCCGCAGCCATTCCTGGGCGGGGCCAGCGGCAAGAAGGCTGTTCAGATTGTTGTGAGCCGAGCGCACTGCGGCATCAATCTGCGGGGCATCGGCTGCCTGTTGTAGCTGGCCCAACGTGGCATCATCCATAAAATACGGCAGCAGAGCCATGAGCGCCTGGGCATCGGGCATGCCCAAGGCCCCCACTCTTTCAGCCACATCCGGCGGCAGATCGCCCACGATAGCATCGGCAGCGCCTGCAAGCGCGTACTTTCCGCCATGACGCTCTGTGGAAAGATCAATAAACAGCAGGCCAGAAGCCGGGGAAACATCCAGGGCTTTGGCCATGCGGCGCACCTGCGGCACATCGTCGGGAAAAAAGGCCAAGCTACTGGAATCTGGCTGTATCCGGGCAGCCAACAAGGCAAAAACCGCCCAGCACAAGAGGACCAGGCTGAATCCCAGAATCTTGTGTGAGCGTATCCAGCAATGAAGCCTGACAATGAAAGGCTTGCCCATAGGCCTACTGACCACCGCTCCCCGCTGCCTCAAGCACGGCGCAGGGCGCTGGCAAGGCCTCGTTGACCCGAGTTTGGTTAAAGGCAATGCGCACCGTATCGCCGTTACGTTCCGCAAAGGTCAACTGGCGTACGCTCTTGAGATCATCGGCGAAGGTTACTTCAAGCCTTGCAAAAAAAGACTGTCGAAGGGGGTACAGCAGAAGCATGGGTTTGTCGGCCTGCGGGCGCTCGAGCCTGTAGGTGGCGCGTAGAGCCGCCGGATCAATGCTGATCCAGTCCAGAATATTCCGGATTATAGCTGTAATGACAGTGGATTCCCGCTCATTGGCAGGGCGCGTTGCTTCCGGCGAGCCTTCCCACAGTGCGCCTCTTCCATTCTTGTAAATGAAGCCAGAGGCAAGAGGACGGGTATAAGCCCAAAGCAGGCTGTCGGCGGTTTCAAAGCCGTTGTCATCCTTGCTGGTTGCACGCGCCTGGGCATTGGCCGCCTGGGCAGCACGGCGCAGGCAAAAATAGCCTTGCGAGGTCATGGGGCGGGCCAACACGGCCATGGACTTTTCCTGCACAAAATCAGCGCTCAGGCTGGTAATGCCAGCACTTTGCTTTGCGGCAGCATCAAGCAGAGCCTCGGCGTTTGCAAGCGGCTGCTCCTGCGCAACCGCAGAAGCCGGCAACACGATAAAAGCAATAAAAAGCCCAGCCAAGAGCAGCAGGCCCACAGATGAACGCATCAGGCCGTTTCCTCCGGCATAAATATCTTGAACTGCGCGGTGGCCAGTAGCTGACCCTCGGCATGCACCTCGCCGTCAACCACCGCAATTTCGCCAAGTCTGGCTGAGACGCGCACAAAGACGTCCAGGCACTGCCCCACGCACGCATCTGCACGCACGGTTACATCGCGCAGGGCGGCAAGGTAGCCCCAGCCCGCGCAGGCACCGCCTGCTGCAAGCAGGCTGGCCCCGGCCCCGGCGGCAAAACACTGCGCCATGATTTCCGCATAGGCCACGCGCTCAAGTTTGCCATCGGGCCGCAGAAAGGGATTATCTTCCCGCACTGCCGCCGTTGCCCGCGCTTCTTCCGAGCTAAAACTTTCAAGCCCGCTCAGAAGAAGCATGGGGGCACGGTGCGGCACAATGGCCGTAAGAGGCTGCTGCAAATCAGTATTCACTGCTCGCCACATTCTTGCGGATAGCCTTGTCAAGAATGCCGACCCACTTGTTGTAATTGGGATGGATCGAGGCACTGCCATCGCTTTTGGCCTTGTATTCCATGTTGGTGCTGGCCTTGTAGTTGATGCTGTAATGCGTGGCCGTATAGGGGATGGACACTACCACAGTGTGCTTGTTGCGCACCATGATTGTAGCTTCAATAGTGTTGGCGGAAGGTTCAGAAACGCGCCAGCCGGTATCAGCGCAGGATTTGACGATAGCATCGTGCATCTTTTTTTCAGAAATATTCTTGCTGGCTTCAGCAGAGGGGAAGTCATAGGCAAAGGTGCCAACAGGCTGGCCAAAACGGCAACCAATGGCCGCAAGAGCCATCACCAGCACGGTAAGCAAAAAATATTTTTTCATTACACTTACTCTCCTGTCACACACGTTAGATGTTTTACATAAAGATTTCTGACATGCCGCATCATGGCGCGATGCGGTAAAAGTTCTCCGGCAAAGGCCTGTGGCCATACCGGATCAAGAAACTCCATATGGATGGTAGCAGGATGAAAGCCCCTGGCACCAGGAGGAAACACCTGGAAGCTGTTGTGGATAAGCAAGGGGAGTACAGGGCGACCGGCCTTAACAGCAACGTGGAAAGCGCCAGCCCTGAACTTGCCCAGAGCACCAGTACGGGTACGGCTGCCCTCGGGGAAAATCACCAGCGTAACCCCATCACGCAGACGCTCAAGGCATAAGGCCTCGACCTGTTCTGCGGACAAACTCTCCGCATCAATATATTCCGCGCTGCGCATGGTGGGCGCAAAGAAAAAGAGCAACCGGAAGGGCCAACTTTTGGTTATCAGGCACACATTGGCCTGATCCTGCGCCGCAAGCAGGTATATATCCAAAAAAGACTGATGGTTGCACACAACAACCGACCCAGGATACTCCACTGCCATATGTGCGTTGCGAATACGCACCGGCAGCCAGGGCCGCAAAAAAAACAGCGTAGAACGGCCATAAAGCCAGATGTACCGCCGATTAACCACGCACATAACACCGGGGAAAACCGTGTGCAACGCAGCAATGCACAGAGTTAAAGGCAAAATAATAATTGTCCAGCAAACAAAAATTGCACTTATGGCAATGTTTGACACAATATTACTGTTCCGCCTTGACGGTTCCTTCATCGCGCAAGGCCTCGATGAATGCATAAATGTCCCCAAGTGTCTGAATTTTTACCAGGGACTCTTTGTTTTGCAATTTGAAGTTGAAGGCCTTTTCCAGCACTATGACCATATCTACGATATCAAGGCTATCAAGCCCGAGGTCTTCCTTGATATACGCTGCAGGAACAAGCTGATCCGGGGACAATTCAAATTCTTCACTCAAGGCCGCGTCAATCGTCTCTCTAATTTTATTATCGTTCATTCTTTCCCAACACTGATTGAATTTTCACTCAACCTATCAAATAAGATAGTGCAATTGCAACCGCCAAGCGCAAAACTATTTTTCAATACCAAACCACTTGGTTTATGCAGCTGCCCGTTCATATGATTCAAATTTCCGCATCTGGCATCAGGCTTACGCAAGCCGCGCGTTGGAAAATAGGTGGAGGACTGCAACATTTCTATACACAAAATGCTTTCCAGCGCACCGCTGGCCGCCATGGTATGCCCCAGGTGCCCTTTGAAGCTGCTGACAGGTGTTGCAGAGCCAAAAACGGCTTCAATGGCCTGCCCTTCTGCAATATCACCGAATTCGGTAGCGGTGGCATGGGCGTTAACATAGGCAACATCCTGAGCTTGCGCGCCTGCATCTTCCAATGTTCTGCGCATGCAGTCGGCAATGGCAGCCGCGTCGGGCTGGGCGATGCTGCCGGGCGATGAAGATATGGCAGCGCCGCGTATTTCCGCCAGTATGGGCGCATTGCGGGCCTGAGCGCTTTCCAGACTCTCCAGCAGCAGGATGCCCGCACCCTCGCCGCAAACAATGCCTGTGCGCTCCGCATCAAAGGGACGCGAGGCGCAATCCGGGTCTTCTGTGTGCGAGGCAGCGCCAAGACGGTCAAAGGTGGCGGAGGTCAACAGGTGAAATTCATCCGCGCCGCCACAGAGCATCATTTCTTCCCGCCCTGCCGCGATAGCCTCAAACCCGAGACACAGGCTCATGAGGCCAGAGGCGCAGGCGGCGGCAGGCGCAAGCGTGCGGCCTGCGCACCCGCAGGCCAGGGCCACATTGGCGGCAACCGTGTGGCTCATGACCTTAAAAAATACGGTGCTGCGCATGCTCTCCACGCTGCGCTCGCGCAGAAACATCTCAAAAAACTCGTGCAGCATGGTGGGGCTGCCAACCGTTGAGCCTACAGCTACACCCATGCGTTGCTCGGGGCGATTGCTCAGCCCGGCATTGGCCAGAGCCTCCCAGGCAGCCAGGCAGGCAAAAATCGACATGGGCGACATGGAACGCCGCAATTCCCTTGGAATGCGCTTTTCCTGCAAAGGCGGCACCAGCCCGGCTACTCGGCAAGACAAGCCTTCAAGCTTGTAGGCTGGCAAGGGGGACAATGCGCAGCGGTTATCGCGCACACCTTCGTACATGGCTGCCACGCCTTCGCCGAATGGCGAAACTGCGCCCATGCCCGTTACGACTACTCGCTTTCCGCGCATTCCCTGAACTCCTTGAGAACGTTATCATGACCGAAAGAAAATCCCACGGCCAGAGCAGCACTGACCATGCCACCCAACACACCGGGCAGCAGAATGTTCTGCCCGGCCAAAAACAACCCCGGCAGGCGTGTGACAGGCAGCATGGGCATGGCGTCCAGATGGTGCTGCACGCCATAAAGGCTGCCAGTAGCGCCGTAAACCCAGCGCCGCATGGTCAACGGGCTTGCTGCATCCAGGATGCGCCAGCGCCCAGCCAGTTCCGGTAACCGTTTTTCAATGTAGGCCTGCAACCGGGCAGTGGACTCACGCTTCCACTCCACATAGCTTTTGGGGCGCGGATGCGGATCGCCGCCGGGCAAATCCTTGTCGTCCATAAGCGCCACGGCCATCACGGCCTTTCTGCCATCTGGCTGCGGTCTGTCGCAAAAGAGGTATACGCTGGGGTGTGCGCTTTCCACACCCGGGAACAATTCTTCCGCTGAAGGCTCCGGCAGCAGATAGATGCTTTCGTTTTCATTCAGGCAATCGCGTGTTTCTGCAAACAGCAGCATGGCGGAACGTGTTTCCGGTAGCTCATTTATGCGGTGCAGGTAGGCCGGACGCATGAGGCCCTTGGGAATCAGCCCCTCAAGCTGCGAGGGATGCCCGGTAAAGAAGCAGCGCTCGCAGGCAAGGCGGGAACCATCACCTAATGCCACGCCGCGCACGCCTTGCGCCTTGTCCGCCTCTATACCCGCAACGGCAGCGTTGCAGCGCACAGTGACCCCAAGTTCGCCGAGGCCCGTCAGAAGCGCCTCAACCAGAGCCAGCCCACCACCCTGCCACGAGCCGCTGGACTGAAAATACGGCCCCGCCACAAGGGAATATTCTTCAAGCGAGGATTCTTCGGGCCGCACGCCGTACAAAAGGCACCGGGTGCCGAGCATGGCCCGCAAGTGAGGAGGAAAACCCGCAGATGCAGCATACTGGGCCACGCTGCCCACGCTGTGGAGCGCAAATGACGGTTCTGACCACACAGAAGGATTCAGGTACGGGGAGTGCCCCAGTTCAGTATCCATATGGTGCAGAAAAGCCTTCATGGCTGGCCCGGCACCGGGGAATTGCCGCTCAACAGCTTCTGTTACCGCCGCTTGCCCTGCCGGGAGCTGAAACACCTTGCCGTCGGCAAAGTGAAAGACCTCCGTGCGGCTGGTCGTGATCTGCCGCAAATGCTTTTCTACACCCAGCGCCCGCAGCCAGCGGCGCAAAACGCCACCGGCATGCAGACCGCCGCCGCAGTGAAATCCCGTATCAAAATACAGGCCTTCGCGCCAAAAACCACGCAGCAGCGGGGCAACGCGCGGGCCAGCCTCCACCACGGCAACATCGTGGCCCTGACGCGCCAGCAGCAAGGCGGCAGTCAGGCCGGTAATGCCGCTGCCTGCGACCACGCAGCGCATCAGCCGAGCCTCAACACTATACTGGCGTTGCTGCCGCCAAAGCCCGCGGCATTATTCAGCACGACGCGCGGGGGTTGCTCCAGCCTGCGGACAAGCACGGGAATGCCAGCGGTATCTTCGTCCGGCTCTTCATAATTTATGGTAGCAGCCGTAAAGCCCGCCTGCGCCATAATGACGGCGTAGGCCACCTGCGACGCGCCAGACATCCACAGTTCATGCCCTGTGAGGCTTTTCAGCGCCATGACATCGGGGCAGTCAGCGCCGAAAACGGCCCGCAGATTGGCTGCCTCCGCCGCATCGCCCTGAGGGGTGGATGTGGCATGCGCGTTGACAATATCCACATCAGCAGTACTCAGCCCGCCTTCCGCCAGAGCCATACGCATGGCGCGCGCAAGCCCTGTGCGGCTGGGAACGGAAAGGGTCTCGCCGTCCGCGCTGCAACCAAAGCCCAGCACTTCTGCCAGAATGCAGGCATTGCGCCTGTGGGCCGTATCGTAATCTTCCAGCAGCAGGGCCGCAGCGCCGCCGCTTGGCACCAGCCCATCCCTGCCCTTGTCAAAAGGGCGGGAGGCCGCCTCCGCGGGGGTACGCGCAGAAAAAGCCCCAAGGCCGTCAAAGGAGCAGACAGACGGCCAGTTCACTTCTTGCGCAGCGCCGCAGACCACACGGTCAAGCCGCCCAAGGCGAATCTGGTCTGCCGCCTGACCGATGGCATATGCCCCGCTGGCGCAGGCGGCGCTTACCGTCCAGCTTGGGCCGGTATTGCCAAGCAGCACGTTGAGATTCATGGTGATGGTGGAATTCATGCAACGAAAAACATGGCCGCTGCCCATGCCGGAAGTGCAGCCAGCCTCCTGAAGCGCCGCCTGCTGGTCAACTACAGACTGCACCGTGGAATCATTGCCAAAAACAAGGCCGCACCTGTCTGAGCGCAGGTCTTCGGGTGCCAGCCCGGCCTGATCCAGGGCATCCAGCGTTGCCGCATGCGCCTGAATGGCAAAATCCGGCATGCTTTTGCGCTGCTTCTTGTTAATATGGCGCGCGCAATCAAAACCGTCTATACGCCCTGTAAGCGGGCTGTGAAAGCCATGCTCCAGCCGCTGCGGGTCGGCAACTATGCCCGAAATTCCATTATACAACGCATTGGCGATCTGCTCGCGGCTAACGCCCAGAACGGATACAAGCCCCACGCCAGTTATGACAACTCGCCGCATCGGGTCTCACATGTACAGTCCGCCGTTAACAGACAGCACCTGTCCGGTAACGTAGGACGACAAGTTGGAACACAAAAATCGCACGCAGCCCGCCACTTCTTCCGGCAAACCCGGTCTGCCAAGGGGCACGCTTTTCATATATTCATCCACTGGCAGCCCGGCCGTCATTTCGGTGCTGATAAAGCCAGGGGCCACGGCATTAACAAGCACGTTGCGGCGCCCAAGCTCGCGGGCAAGGGCGCGTGTGGCACCGATAAGACCAGCCTTGGCTGTGGAATAGTTCACCTGCCCGGCCATGCCAGCTTGCCCTGAGGTAGAAGCAATATTTATAACGCGCCCTACGCGCGCACGCTGCATCTGCGGCACAACCTTGCGCGATACATGGAAAAATCCGTTGAGGTGCACACCGATGACGGAATCCCACTGCTCTTCGGACATAAGGCCAAAGACGGTATCGCGGGCAAAGCCCGCGTTGTTGATCAGGGCAAAGGGAGTTTCCGCCGCCAGCAGTGGATCAAGGGCGGCTCCCACCGCATCTTTGTCCGCCACGTCAAAGGGCAGCAACGCGCATTGACGGCCCAGAGCCTCAATGGCATCGCGCACGGCTTCTGCGGCATCGTGGTCGTTGCGGTAGTTCAGCCAGATATCAAAACCATCGGCGGCCAAGCCAAGGGCAATGGCCTTGCCAATTCCCTTGCTTGCGCCCGTTACCAGAGCTATGGGCGAAGTTTGCATTTGCTCCCCTGCTTGCATGTTTGCATGCCTTTATTTATTAAAAAGGCACCAGATTGGACAGCCGCACAATATACAAGAGACTCTTTTAGGACAACTCTCAATTTAGGATGGAATTTATCATGCGGATTCTTGCAACAGCCTTGATTGCGCTTTTTTTCTTTTCCAGCGGATGCAGTTGGGTTGGCAGAACTGCTGGCAAAGCATCTGCAAAAATTGAAAGAAAGGTTGATGCTGTTCAGCAGGGCTATAATGACGGCTACAAGGGTGAACAGAAAAAAGCAGACTAGTTTGCTATGTTTATTTGCAACACCGCACAACGTGTTGAGGAAAATAATTCAGCAAGCATGACGTTCTGCATGGCTGGCAACATCGAAAAAAATCAACGTGGCTTATACGCCCTTATCAGACATATAAGCCACGCTTTTGTTTATTCTTTCAAGCAAAGCTTCAACATCTGCCCATTACTTCCCTGCTGGCACCCGCGTAAGGCTTATCTCCGCCAGTGCGGCATCCAGATCAAGGTTCATGGCAAACCGCAGCCCTTCGCTGCCAAGCACGATACGCACGGGCTTATCCGCATTTTCTGTGCCGCTCACAAACAGGATTTCAAGGGCCTGCCACATGCCGTCACTGGTTTGGGGGCAGTCCACAGTTTTTCCCTTGGGGGCAAGGGCCGCGCCCTGCACGCCAAATACGCTTGTCTGGCCTCCGGCTTCAAGAACCAGCGGCAGCCATTCATTCTTTTTCAGTTCTTCAAACATGGCCCCGATGGTTGTATTGGCAAAGGGCGCAGACAGCGTTACCGTTTCCAGTTCGCCGCCCTTGCCGTCAAACTTCATGCCTTTGCCCGCGAGGCTCCACGACTGATCGGCAAAGCACACCACATAAGCGCCAGGCTCTTTAAGCCCTTCAGAGCCGGGCATGGCAAATTCCTTCCAGCGGGCCACGTCCATTCCCTTGCGCATCAGCTGCACTAGCATGAACATGGGCACACCCGCCGGGGCCACATAAGCCTCACCATCGGGCATGGTAATGAGCATGGAGGGATACTTGCGGTTTTCGTTACGGCCTGCGGCATCCATTGCAAATTCAATTTCCTTGGCTGAACCGGGTTCCGGCTCGTAATAATACTGCCAGCCCATGCCGTTTTGCATGGTCACGCCAATACGCGTGCAATCATGCTCAGGAAATTTGGCCGGGCTTACCGTCTTGGATGACTTTTTTGCCAAGCCGTCAACAACAGGCTTTTTATCCCCATTGTTGCCCACGCAAAAAACGGCCTTGACGTCAGAACTCATGCTGTTTTTCAGCACTATCCCCGCCGCAAACCCCGTCGACGGCAAAAAAAACAGCAGGGCCGCCACGCCAGCAACCCATTGTTTCAGCAAGTACATGCAAAGACTCCTTGTGATGCATTTAAGAGCTGATGCCTGCCTCACACGCTCAATGCCCTGCTTATCAGTGCAGCGCTTCGCGTAGCTCCGCCAGGTTGGCATCGTCTTCGGGGTAGTACAGTTCAACAACCGTGTTGGCGTCATTGGTCAGCACAGTGCCGATGCCGCCTTCGCGGGTAGTAAAATCAACGGTGCCTTCGCCAGTGGTGATATTGATGCCCTTCAGCTTGCGGGCAAGATCAATGAGATATGTGCCCCACTGCCCGTTTTCTACTTTTTTGAGCGGATACAGGCCAACAGCGTACCACACTTTTTCGTCCGGCTTGTCGTAGATTGTCCACTGGCCGGTGTGCGTAGTACGCCAGCCTTCAGGGATGGGGTTTTCCTGCGGAGCTGGGGCGGGGGCAGCAGGGTCTGCCAGGGCCGCAAAATCAGGCCTGTCGCCTGTAGGGTCTGCGGGTTCCACGGGCTTTGCATCGTCAGGACGATCGCCAGTCACAAGCCACTTGGTATTTTCAGGACCTTGCGCTACTGCCAGCAGTTTGCTCAGAGGCGCTGCAGTCTTGGCCTTTGGGGAAATTTTCAGGCTTTTTACAATCGGCCCCGCACCTCGGCAGGCATGCCCAACAGAGACTTCCATATACTTGTCGTCCGCAAGGCCAACCCAGTACCGCGCAATCTTGTCCGCAAAAACAACCCCCTTGCCTTCACCCAGAGTGCGCAAGTCGTTGCCGCCGGTTGTGCTGGCGGAAGCTTTTGCAAGCAGATCCAGATCGCCGTTAAAGCAATCCTTTTCAAGCATTGTCACATAGCAGTCTTCTTTTGGAGAGCTGAGCAGTACCTGATTCCCCTCCTCCTGTGTTTTCCAGCCTGCGGGCACCTCGACCACCCAATCCCCCACAGAACGGGGAGCCGCATAAGCCGAAAGCCCGGGCCACAGCAGCAGGCACAGCAACACAAGCGCAGGTTTCGCGGCAGCCTGCAACCATGAAAAAAAAATCGCACTCCGGGGCATTCCCCAGCCGACACAAGCAGAGCCATCATGCGCACATACGTTGGAAACCCTCAAAAAACCCATGTCGCAATCCCCCGGAATTTTATTGGTGATTTCGGCCTGATTTTCCCTTTCCACTTCCTTACCTTCGTAACGTACCTGTGCATAAATGTCTTTGGATGTTTTGGCCTGAAGACGGCAAGGCGGCCAAAATTCACCAGAATACGCAAAATCCTGCAGGGCTGACGGCGCAGAAGCATTGACCGAATATCGCACATATGCCAGTTTTTATGACAGCATTAACTGGCCCGTAGCCATGCAAACCGAGGCCGTGCGCAACACGCGGCTTCATGAGCCTGCGCATGTACCCAACAAATCCAAGGAGTTCGTATGAGCACCGGCATTTTGATCGCCATAGGGGCCGCTGTGGTTGTGTTTGCGGTCATTGTAGCCCTTTACAATGCCCTGGTGCGCGGCAAAAACATGGTGGAGGAAGCCTGGAGCAGCATTGATGTGCAACTTAAGCGGCGGCACGATCTGGTGCCCAATCTGGTCAGCGCCGTCAGGCAGTACGCCAGCCACGAAAAGGGCCTGTTTGAAGAAGTGAGCGCTGCGCGCGCCCGCAGCCTCTCCGCACAGGGTGATGTTGCGGCACAGGCCAAGGCGGAGAATCTGCTTTCCGGCGCGCTGGGCAAACTCTTTGCCATTGCGGAAGCCTACCCGGAGCTTAAGGCCAGCGAAAACTATCGCCAGTTGCAGCAAAGCCTTGCAACGCTGGAAGACGAAATCCAGATGGCCCGCCGCTACTACAACGGCGCAGCAAGGGAACAGAACGACCGCGTCCGCCAGTTCCCCGGCAATCTGGTTGCCGGATTTTTCCACTTTGCCCCTGTCACTTATTTTGAACTTGATTCACCAGCAGAACGGGTGGTTCCTGATGTTGGTGCACAATAACAGGCAAGACGGGCTGGGCGTCCGCTTGTGGCGGCAGGCCCTGTGCTTCATAGCTGCCGCCCTGATGGCGGCCTTGCAGCTTTGGTGCTCCGGCGTACTGATAATGGCGCGGCGGTCAGATGCCTTGCTTGGCTGTAATCTTGCCGCAGGGCTGATCTGGCTGTGGTATGCGCGGCGGTGCTATATACGCGGCAATTTTGCGCGGATGGCCCTGGCGTTCATGGGCTTGCTCGGCTCTGTGGGTCTGGCGGCCTTGAGCCTGCCAGACCTGCTTTTTTAACCACTGTCCACGTCACGGCAATCCTCACAAACCGCCTGCGCAAGGATGAAGCCAATGCATACGCCCTATGCCAGCAGTTGTTTTACACGCCGCATGGTACTGACCGTATGCGCCCTGCTGCTCTGCATCCATGCCATGTGCTTTGCTGCATACGGGCAGGAACGCATAGAGAGTTTCGCCTCCACCGTTACAATCCATCAAGACGGCAGCATGCACGTGCGAGAAGCAATTGTTGTGCATGCGGAAGGCAATCAGATTAAAAAAGGCATATATCGCGAGCTTCCTCTGCTCTATTCCGGCCCGGCAAACTACAGTGGTACGGTTCCTTTCACCGTTACATCCGCAAGCATTGACGGAGTGCCCCTCAACCCGGTCGAAACCGAAATCAGGGGCGATTACATTCGGGTGCTCATGCGCGGCAAGGAGCCGCTCTCCACGGGGCAGCACCGCTTTGTGCTGGAATACGACACATCCCTGCACCTGCGCTTTTACGAATCCAACGGAGAGCTCAACTGGAACGCCACTGGCGTGTGGGGCTTCCCGATCCTTAACGCTTCGTGCCGCGTCATTCTGCCCAAGGGCGTAGCCGTGCGGCAAACCGCCGCGTGGGCCGGGCCGGCTGGCTCCAAAGATACAAACGGCATTTCAATCGACAGAACGCAAGCCAACGAAGCGGCTTTTACCCTTGCCAGGACCCTTGAGCCGGACACCCAGTTTACGGTGGCTGTAGCCTTTGACAGGCAGAGCATTGCCGACCCGGTGTTTCCGCTTGCATTGCAGCAGCAACGGGAAGAAGAGGCCTTGGAGCTGGCCCGACAAGAAGAGGAGCTCGCTATCAGGGAGCGAGGGCTGCTCTTTGAAGTGCTGTACGATAATCCCTTACTGCCTGCGCAGTGCCTGGCTTTTTGCGCTGTGTTTCTTTATTATTTTCTGCTTTGGCAGCGCCTTGGCATTGACCCGCCCAAGGGTGCCATATTCCCCCGCTATTACCCGCCAAAGGCCGCTCAATGGAGCAAAAAATCTGCTGCTGAGGCTACGCCGCAAGTGCTTTCGCCGCTGGCGGTGGAGTTTTTCTACAAGTCGGCCCGCATCTCTGGCCGGGGGCTTGCCGCCACGTTTCTGGCTCTGGCGTTCAAGGGGCTGTGCCGCATCAGCAAGGCAGACGCTAAAACCTACGCGCTGGAACTGACCGCAGCATCAAACGGGCGCAAAGGGGAGCTTTCCGCAGAAGAACAGACCGTGTACCGCGAGCTTGCGCGCTGTGCGGGTAAGGGTGAAAAACTCTTGCTGCGCCCCAAAGATGAAGATGTCCGCAGTATTTTCAACGCCGCCAGGGCAAACCTTAAGCAAAACTTTAAGGGCGCATGGCGGCTGAACACCTGGGTTGCGGTGCTTGGCTGGTTTTTGGTGCTACCGCTGGCCTTTGCGGCGAGCTTTTGGGAAGTTGACCCTGCCTTGCTTACCCCTGATGGCTCGCAAATGCCGCTGATTCTGCTGCTGCTCGCGGTTTGCTTGGCCTTTTGCGCAGCGCTGGCGCTCCCCCTGCTGCTGATGCGGCAGCAGACAAAATCCTTGCTGGTAACTCTGGGGCTTATGGTTTTGCCCCTGGCCGGGATAACTGCGGTTGGTCTTCAGTTTTATTTTTACGATCTTGGGTGGTTGCTTCTTCTGCTCATGATCATCACGTCCATTGCGTTCACAGCCGTCATCAAGGCTCCAAGCCCCGCAGCGCGCCAGGTATTGGACGAAATTGATGGCCTTGCCATGTACATGCGCACTGCGGAACTGCCACGCATGGAGCAGGTAAGCGCGCAGGACGAAAAGCCCGAAGACACGCCCGAGGTTTTCCGCCGTCTGCTGCCCTATGCACTGGTGCTGGGGCTGGAAAAAACGTGGTGCAACAGGTTTGCCGACCAACTTCAGGCAGCGGCGCTGGAAGACTCCGGCGTTGATGTCGCCCTTGTGCACGGGCATGGCGGCTGGAGCGACTTTTCCAATGGTTTTGGCAGCGCCGTAAGCGCCTCCTCCGCATCTGCCGAATCTTCATCCGCCAGTGGTTTCAGCTCCGGCGGGGGCGGCGCGGGCAGCGGCTCTGGCGGGGGTGGAGGCGGCGGCCTGTGAACGGCAAAAAACTACTCAGGGCTTGCGTACTTTCGTGACGAGCAAGCAATAGCAAAAGGACTGTTTTTCATGTCATTTACTGTAATCGATTTGGACACCTGGAAAAGAAAATCTTATTATCAGCACTACGTTCATACTGTCCGCTGCACTTACAGCATCACAGTAAATATAGAAATTGATTCATTTGTAAAAGAATTGAAGCTTCGTGGAATTAAGGCATACCCTGCTCAAATATACATACTTTCGCGGGCAGTTAATAATTTTCAAGAATTCAGGATGGCTATAAATACTCATGGCGAGCTTGGTTACTGGGAATCAACAAGCCCGAGTTACACAATTTTAAACAAAAAAACTGAAACTTTCAGCAGCATATTCACGCCATTTGATAGTAACTTCAGCAACTTTTATGACAACTGCATTCACGACATGGAAAAATATGGCAACTCTGACACGCTTTTTCCTCAAAATAACATGCCTGAAAATCTGTTCACGGTTTCATCCTTTCCCTGGCACAGCTTCACCGGCTTCAATCTGAATATTTACGGAGAGGGAACATACCTTCCGCCCATTTTTACAATCGGTCGCTATCTGGAACAAAACGGGAAAATGCACATGCCGCTTTCTATCCAAGTCCATCACGCTGTATGCGATGGCTATCATGTGGGGAAATTTATAGATGCCGTGCAAGGCCTGTCCCAGAACTTCAGCGATTGGCTGTGACCAGATTGAACGACCCGGATTTTCCTCCTTGACCATTTTTTATTTGTCTATATATTAATAAAAAATGGCAATAAAATACTATTTATGAGTAAATCATCAGCTTCTACAGCCGCCCTGCCACCCAAGGTTCTGGCAAAACTTGAAGATCTGGGCCGCAGAATCAAACTGGCGCGAAAGCGCCGGGGTCTGACACTGCACGAAATGGCCAAGCTCATGATGGTTTCTGTTGGCTCCCTGCAAAGGCTGGAGAGCGGCACACCGGGAACAAGCCTTGGCACCCTTGTGACTGCCCTGCTCACCCTCGGGCTTGAAAACGACCTGGACAGCGTGGCCGCCATGGAAACGGACATGATCGGCCTTGCCCACGAACGCAGGCGGCTTGAGGGCAAGGCGACGGGCGGGAAGGACAAAATTTCCTACGACTTTTAAGGGAGACTGGTCATGACAACCCGCGTGGCGTATGTGCATATGCACCTTGGAGGCAGCTTTGTCGTTGCCGGACGCCTGCGCTATGTTCAGGATGGCCGGTTCAGCCAATGCCTCTTTGAGTATTCCAACCGCTATCTGGAGCGGCCTGACGCGGTAGCCGTTGACCCTGTTGCCTTGCCCCTGCAACGGGAACACACCTACGAAGGCCCGCTGGGCGGTGCGCTCTTTAATGGGCTGCGCGATGCCTGCCCTGACGACTGGGGCCGTCACGTTCTTGATATCGCCGCCGAAGCCTCAGGCACCCACCTTGGCGAATTTGACTACATGCTCTACGCCGGGCCGGACAGAATCGGCGCGCTCGGTTTCAGCAGCGCGCCCGATGCCGCCCCCTTTACCGATGTGCCGCCCTGGGCGCAGAGCCTCCCCGGCGCAGAACTTGACCTTCAGGGCATGCTGCTGGCTACGGACAATGTGGATCAGGCAGACGAGCTCAACCCGCAGTACAGACGCTTTTTTGTGCGCGGTTCTTCCATCGGCGGGGCAAGGCCCAAGGCCTCGTTTGAGCAGGACGGCAAATTCTGGATTGCAAAATTCAGCAAGGAACGTGAAGCCTGGCCCACTTGCCGCATAGAGCATGCCAATATGCTCCTTGCAGGAAAGTGCGGTATCAACGTGCCGGAAACGAATCGGATTACGGTTCTGGGCAACCGCGATATCCTTCTGGTTGAGCGTTTTGACCGCCAAATTCGCAGCGGCGCCCTGCACCGCCTGCCCTTTGTTTCAGCCATGACCCTCATCGGCGCAGCAGGGCCGGAGGCGCATGCCGCCTACGCCGACATTGTCACTGCCATGCGGCGGGATTTTTACAGCGCCGAGGCCACGCGCAATGATATCCGCGAGCTGTATCAACGCATGGTCTTCAATACCCTCTGCAACAACTCTGATGACCATTTGCGGAACCACGGTTTTCTGCACATGACTGACCATAATGGCCGATCCGGCTGGCGGCTCTCACCGGCGTATGATGTGGTGCCGCAGCCTGTGATGGACGATGCCCCACGGGCCTTGCACCTGAGCGTGGGGCCGGAGGGCCGCAGCTCCGCCATGAGCAATGTGCTTGCCTCGGCCCGGCACTTTGGCATTGCTCCCGATGAAGCGCAGATGATTGTTGAAGAAACAAAGGGGACGATCAGGCAAAACTGGGAAGCCCTGCTCCTGAGCGCCGGGGTGCCGCAGCGCAACCTTGCCGATCTGCGCAACTGCTACGCCCTCGCCCTGCTGCCGGATACAGCAACGCCATAACACAGCATTGGAATAAAAATGAGCGGGCTGGTAAAGGCTTACGTTAACAATAGACGCTCAGGGCTTTTCTGAAATACTCTTTCATTCTTTCCCTGATGCATTCAGGGGCGAGCACTTCTGCATCGCAGCCAAGGCTGGCAACAAAACTGTGCCCCTGATCATTGTCAGTTAATGGAATACGGGCCAGCCACGTATTTTCATTCTCCTGCTCAAGCGCTGCATCACCAAACAGTTCCACAATTGTCTCTCTGGCTCTTGCAGATATCCGTATTATTCCATCCATACATTCTGCATCGTCAAAATTTCGAACAATAAAATCTTCTGTAGTAACAGTGCGCGGAGAGAACGATTCCTCGCACAGTTTTGTTTCAGCCATACGTGAAACTTTAAAAAGACGCATGCCCCCACGCATCAGGCAATATCCCCCAAGATACCAGCTCCTTCTTTTAAGAATCAGTTTGTATGGTTCTACGCGTCGGGCGCTCCGCTGGCCTTTACGGTCATTATAACCAAACTCCAATAGCCTATTATCCTTCAGGGCCTGCTGAATTTTTACAAGAGCTGCCATACCAGCATGATTTTTGCTCCAGGGAGTCAAATCAATTGATACCTGTCCTGCCTGCAATTCAATTGCCTTGCGCTCTGCCTCAGGAACAAGCCCTTTAATTTTTGCAATTGCTCCTGCCACCTCGGCACTTGAATAAGACGTGCGAATACTGCCCAGCCCCATCAGGATCATGGTCACATCCTGCGACGTGAAGAAACGCTTTTCCGCCTTGTAGCTTTCAAGAATGCCGATGCCCCCCTTTGCACCGGGGTACGTGACCACGGGCAAACCCGCCTGATTTATTGTATCAACATCGCGATAAATGGTTCGCACAGATACTTCAAACGTCTGGGCAAGCTCTGAGGCGCTTACTTTTTTCTTTTCCAGCAAAATCATTACAATGGACAAAAGACGGTCAATTTTCACTCTGGCCTCCATTGTGCCCGAAAAACATGGCATAACGCTGTCATGTTTACTCTGCTAGATATAAATTTCAACAAAATAATGGAGGTTGCTATGAATACCAGCATGCCAAAACCCGTGGAAATATTTATGGAAACAATGAACTCTGCCGACACTGAAAAACTGGACAGTTGCCTTGCCAGCACGGCTGTGCTCTTTGACCCGGCCGAAAACAATGAAATTAGCGGAATAAACGCCATCAAAGCCTTTGTTACAGATTCAAAGGAAAAATTTGATCTTTGCACCACTGTTATTGATGCAACTTCCACCGCAGAAAGCACAAATGTCATAACGCTGACAAAAGGCAATTTCCCAGGGAGTCCGCAAAAATTTTCTTATGAATTCATTGTCGAACACGGGTTGATACAAAATATCAACATCCTGCCAGTATAGCCGCATCAAAGGACATAGCCATGAAAAAGTTACATTTTACAGTTGATCCACAAAAGTGCGTCCAGTGCAATGCATGCATAGACGACTGTCCTCGCCATATAATTTCCATCTCTGGCGGTTTGCCGTGGGTTTCGCCCATACTGGAGGCAAACTGCCTTGAATGTCAGCATTGCCTGGCCGTATGCCCGACGGGGGCTGTAAGCATCTTTGGCCTCAAGGCAGAGAACAGCATTGAACTGAGCGCAGAAAAAATACCCGCAGCAATCCAGATGCACACACTGTTGCGGGGACGGCGCAGTGTGCGCCAGTACAGTACGGAAAATGTACCAGCCAGAATGATTGATGATCTTCTCGCCACGCTGGCAAATACACCAACAGGCTGTAATGATCGCACCTTGAGTTTTGCTGTGGTAGATGACCGCAGTGTAATGCAAAAACTACGCATCAGGGTGATTGAATCAATTGAGAACAAAATAGAATGCAATGAGTTGATGCCAGATTTTTTATCGGCGGCTGTGGCAGCCTATCGGCAACAGGGAGTAGATGAAATTTTTAGAGGCGCGCCGCACTTGCTTGTTGTCTCTGCGGCAGCGACCGCAAGCACACCTCTGCAAGATATTTCTCTGGCTCTGGCATATTTTGAATTGCTCGCCCAATGCAGCGGATTGGGTACAACATGGTGCGGATTCCTGAAATTTGCAGTTGATGCCGCTCCAGAATTGCGTCCCATTCTCGGTCTGGATACAGAAACACCTTTTTATGCAATGCTTTTTGGGTATCCGGCGGTTCGCTATCACCGCACGGTGCAACGCGACGATGCCGCGAAAATCAGGCACGTTTCCTTGTAGGGCAGCAGAAAAACAAAAGTCAGTGCTGACCACAACGGTTGCACTGACTTTTGTTTTTCTGCACTGCTACGTGCTTATCTGCTAGTCTACCATGCGGCAAGCACGGCTTCTGTAGCCAGCCGGATCATGCTTTCAGGCGCAATGCCAAGGGCCAGAACCAGCCCCACAAGGCATATGCCCGCCATACGCGCGCCAGCGTGCGGCACAATGGGTTCCGCATCATGCTGCGCGGCCTCGGTATACACGGCGCGCACCACCTGCAAATAGTAGTAGATGCCAATGGCTGTGTTGATGGCGGCAATGATAACCAGGGCCGTATGCCCAGCCCGCCACGCGCCCGTCAGCAGCATGAACTTGCCCATAAAGCCCACAAAGGGCGGAATGCCCGCCAGTGCAAACATGCTCACGCCCAGCACAAAGGCCAGCATGGGCGATCGCCGCGAAAGGCCGTTCAGATCCTTGACGCTCAGGTTTCGCCCATCGGGCGAAACCACGCACAGCACCAGAAATGCCGCCAGCATCATAAACAGATAGCCTGTGGCATAATAGAGCGCCGTGGCAATGCCCCAGCCTTGCAGGGTCGCCATACCCATAAGTATGTACCCGGCATGCGCAATGCCTGAAAAACTAAGCATACGCTTGACGTCTGTCTGCACCAGCGCCGTGAGGTTGCCGTAGCACATGGACGCTATGGAAAGCCCGGTCAGCAGCAGCGCCACGTGCCCCTCGCCCGGATATGCCATGGCGCAGAACCGCGCCAGCACGGCCACGGCCACAATCTTGGGTATGGAGGCGATAAAGGCCGTGGTGTCGTTGGATGCGCCCTGGTACACATCCGGCGCCCAGAAGTGGAAGGGAAACACCGCCAGCTTGAAGAACATACCGCAAAAGAGCATCAGCAGCCCCACCAGCGGGGCGGCATGTGATCCGGCTGTCCTCATGGCGGGCAATATCTGGTCAAGATAGGTGCTGCCCGCGATGCCAAAAATCCAGCTCATGCCAAAGAGCATGATGCCCGATGCCGTCACGCCAAAGAGCAGATACTTGATGGCCGCCTCCATGGGCGCGCGCATGCTGTCCGAGGGGGTGCGCATGGGCACCAGCAGATAGAGCGAATACGAAGACAGTTCAAGGGCGATGAACAGGGTGATCAGCTCCACACTGCTTGAAAGCAGAGTCAGGCCCAGCAGGCTTGTAAGCAGAAAGAAATAATACTCCGGGCGCATACGCACAGAAATCCCCTTGGTGTCCGCCCCAAAAAGCAGCATCAGGGTGAAACCGATGGACATCACGCATTTTACCAGCTGCGAAAACAGGTCTACCCTGTAGGCTCCGTAAAACAGGGTTCCCTTGGCAAAAAGGCAAAGAACAGATGTGGCGGCAAAGGCTGCCCCAACGCAAAGAACCAGCAGGCGCAGGGTTTGCGTCCGGGCTTCCGTCAGAGTCATGCAAAATGCCAGCAGACACCCTGCAAGAAGAACCAGTTCCGGTGCAAAAAGATGTGCGTTCATGCGTAGGCCTTATGTCTGTGCTTGGGGTTCATCAACGCGCAATAAGTTCAGCAAGGGCCAATGCGCTCGGGGCATGGTAGCCGGTCTGCGCCAGCAGATGGTCAAGGCTGGGCCTCATGACGCGCAAAAACGGTTCCGGGGCCAGCCCAATCCAGAAAACAAACACCAGCAGCGGGGCCAGGGTCACGGCCTCGCGCCAGCCAAGATCGTACATGCGCGACTGGTCGGGGTTGTTGGTGCCGCCCCAGATCACCCGCTGCAACATACGCAGCATGTAGGCAGCCGCCAGTACGGCGCCGGGAATGGCGCAGACAGCCACGATCTTGTTGTTGAAAAATGCCCCGGCAAGAATAAGAAACTCGCCCACAAAACTGTTTGTGCCGGGAAAGGCCAGCGACGACAGCGAGAAAAACGTCAGGTACGTCACATAGATGGGCATGAACTTGCCAAGCCCCGCCGCATCCGAGAGCTCGCGGCTGTGCGAACGCTCGTACACCATGCCCACGCAGAGAAACAATGCCCCTGTGGTGACGCCGTGATTGATCATCTGTAACAGCGCACCTTCAAGCCCACGCTGGTTAAGGGCAAAGATGCCCAGAGTCACAAAACCCATGTGCCCAACGCTTGAGTAGGCAATGAGCTTCTTCATGTCCTGCTGCGCAAGGGCGGTCAGGCCGCCGTAAAGGATTCCCGCCACCGAGAGCCACTGCAAGGCAGGCAGCAGGCCGATAGCCGCGCCGGGCGTGATGGGCAGGCAAAAGCGCAAAAATCCGTATGTACCCATTTTAAGCAGCACCGAGGCCAGAATCACCGAGCCTGCTGTCGGGGCTTCCACATGGGCCGCAGGCAGCCATGTGTGGAAGGGAAACATGGGCACCTTGATGGCAAAAGCGATGAAAAAAGCCAGAAATACCAATAACTGGAAGCGCTCGGAATACTGCTGTCCCATGAGCGCGGGAATGCTGAACGTACCCTGATTGATGTACAGGGCCACAATGGCCACCAGCAGAAATACCGAGCCTGCCAGGGTGTACAAAAAGAACTTGATGGAGGCGTAGCTCTTGCGCGGCCCACCCCACACGGCGATGAGCAGATACATGGGAATAAGCATGGCTTCCCACAGCACATAGAACAATACCAGATCCAGCGCCATGAACACGCCAAGCATGGATGTTTCCATCACCAGCAGGCAGATCATGAATTCCTTTACGCGTTTCTGAATGTACTTCCACGAGCCGAGCACGCACAGCGGCATGATGAGCGTTGTCATCATCACCAGCAGCAGCGAAATACCGTCCACGCCAAGGGTGTAGTTGACGTTAAAGCTCGCAATCCACTGGTGGTGCTCCGCAAACTGGTACAGGGCGGATGTGGGGTTGAACCGCGTAAACAGCGGCAGTGAAATGACGGCGTTTGCCAGAGTGACCAGCAGCGTCCACACCCGCACCCCGTTTTCTCCCGGAAGCAGAGGCACAATGACAGCCCCTGCCAGCGGCAGAAAAACAAGGATGCTGAGGATGGGATACCCCAAGGTGTTCATGCTCAGAAAATCCATTGTGGCGATCTCCTTTCACCCCGGCTCAGACAAGAGCCAGCAGCGTGAGCACCAGGGCCACCACTGCGGCCATGGAAATAATGTTTATTTGCAGGCTGCCGCTCTGCACCTGCCGCAGCACGCCGCCAAGAGCGCGCACGCTGCGGGCCGTGCCGTCAACCACCGTATCAATGCAGTGCCAGTCAAACCATGACCAAAAGCGCGCCGTGCGCATGAGCGGCACTATGCCCTGCCGGTTCCAGGCCTCGCCCACGGTATTGTCCACAGACTGCACGGGCTTGCGCGCAAACCAGTAGAACAGCCTGCCGCCCATGCGGTAAAACCAGTCCAGATCCAGACTGATGGTGGGTTCGGGCGTGAGCTTTTTGAGCAGCAAAAAGAATCCCAGGGCCGTAAACAACAGTATCTGCAAGGTTTCAGAAATATGCGCCGCGCTGTACGGGTGGTACTGCGCCGCCACATCGGGGAAGGGAAGCATGTCGTACAGGTACGGCGTGTAGCAGCCGATAAAGATGCACAAAAACGCCGCCACAGCCATGGCCGCCTGCATGTTGAGCGGCGGATCGCCCGCGCGCTCCCATGTTTCCTTGGAGCAGTTGTTTTTGCCGAACCAGATGAAGTACGGAACCTTCAGGCCCGTGTGCAGGAAGGTGCCCGCAGAGGCCAGGGTGAGCAGAAATCCCGCCCAGTAATTGTGCGCCTCAAATCCGGCGGCTACGATCATGGCCTTGGTCACAAAGCCGCTGAACAGCGGAAAGGCCGAGATGGAAAGCCCGCCCACCAGCGTGAACACAAAGGTTTTGGGCATCTTTTTGTACAGTCCGCCCAGCTGGGTGAACTTGCTCACGCCCGTCATATGCAACACCGAGCCGCAGCCCATGAACAGCAGTCCCTTGTAAAGAATGTGGGCAAAAGCGTGAGCGCAGGCACCGTTGATGGCCAGCGGCGTACCGATGCCCACGGCTGCCACCATGTACCCCACCTGACTGATGATGTGGTAGGCCAGCAGGCGGCGGGCGTCGTTTTCAAGCACTGCGTACACAACGCCGTACAGGGCCATGCACACGCCAAGCGGCACCAGAATTTCCATGCCCGCAAAGCTGCGCGCCAACACATACACGGCGGTTTTGGTGGTAAAGGCGCACATGAACACCGCGCCTGTCACCGTGGCTTCGCCGTAGGCATCGGGCAGCCATGCATGCAGGGGCGGCACAGCCGCGTTGAGGATAAACCCGGCCATGATCAGATAGGTGTAGAGCTGCGGATCAGCCACGCCGATGGGGCCGAAGGTCAGATCGCCCGTGGCCCGATAGCGCAGCACAAGCCCTGCCAGCAACAGCAGACCGCCCGCAGTGTGCACCAGCAGATAGCGATAACCAGAGTCCAGCGATTCCTTGCGCCGCCTGAACCACACCAGGAATACGGAGGAGAAGGCCATCAGCTCCCAAAAGAGGAAGAGCGTCAGGTAATCCCCGCAAAAGATGACGCCCAGCGATCCCGCCACATAGGTCCAGGCGACGGAATGCTGCGCAGCTTCTTCCACATGCAGGCCGTAGATGGAGCCGATCACGCACATGAGGGTCATGATGTAGGCAAAAACCATACTAAGCGCATCGACCTTGCCGAATATGAGTTGCCATTTCATGAAGGGCAGCACGCCATATACGCCATTGTGCCCCTGCATGAGCAGCACGGCGCAAAAGGCCAGCACCGGCACAAGCACAATACAGATCCGGCGCAGGGCCTTGGGCAGCAGCGGCAGAATTACCGCGCCCAGCAACAGAACTGCGGAGGGGTGAATCCATGGCTCAGTCATCGTAATAATCCTCGCGGGTCATAATGCCCAAATGGCCGAACCACTTGGAAACGATGATAATCACAACGCAGGCGACAAAGCCGAACGCGGCCCAGAACCCGGGTATGCGCTCCACAAAGGTGTGCACATGCTCTTTTGAAACAAACAGGGCGTCCCACACCACCAGCGCGGCCAGCACTGCCAGACACACACGGATGGTGGCCTTGAGCCGGGCGCGGAAAAATTCGATGATGTTCACTATCATCCTGTCACCACCTTCACGAAGGACATGATGGCATCGGGGTAAATGCCGATGAACACGGAAACGCCAGCCGCTATGAGAATGGGCACAACCATGCTCAGCGGAGCTTCACGAATGCCCGTTTCTTCACCTTCCGGCCTTTTGCCGAAAAATGCCTTGTAGGTCACAGGCGCAAAGTAGGCCACGTTCAGGAGCGTACTTGCCAGCAGCACCAGCAATATGCCCATGGAATGCGTGGGCATTTCCATAGCGCCCACCAGCAGCTTCCACTTGGTCACAAACCCTGCCACAGGCGGCGCGCCGATCATGGAAAGCGAGGCCACGGCAAAGGCCGCAAAGGTAAAGGGCATGGAGCGCCCAAGGCCGCTCATTTCAGAAATGCATTTTTTGTGCGTTGCCACATAGATCGCGCCCGCGCAGAAAAAGAGCGTTATCTTTGAGAATGCGTGGTTGGCGATATGCACTATGCCGCCCTGTATGCCGTCTACGGTCAGGAGCGCCACGCCAAGCACGATGTAGGAAAGCTGGCTCACGGTTGAATAGGCCAGCCGTGCCTTGAGGTTGTCCTTGGTCAGGGCAATGATGGAGGCCGCAAGAATGGTGAACGATACAAAGTAGGCCGTGGGCACGCCGAGGTTCAGGCTTTTCATCAAATCAGTGCCAAACACAAAGAGCATGACGCGCGTGGTGCAGAACACGCCCACCTTGACCACCGCCACCGCATGCAGCAAGGCCGAAACAGGCGTGGGAGCCACCATCGCGCCCGGCAGCCAGTGGTGGAACGGCATGATTCCGTTCTTGGCAAAACCCAGAATGCAGCAGACATACAGCACGGTTGCCAGCGCATCGCTGGCCCCGGCAGACAAAATGCCCGTGTGGCTGTTGTGGGCAAAGTCCAGATTGCCCGTGATCACGTAAATTACGATCATGGCTGGCAGCACCAGCCCTTTTGCCGTGGTGGTCAGGTACACAATATACTTGCGCGCGCCGTCATAGCCCTCGGCATCCTGATGGTGGGCCACAAGCGGATAGGTGCACACGCTCACCACCTCATAGAACAGGTAGAGCGTAAACAGGTTGTCGGCAAAGGCCACGCCCATGGCCCCAAAAAGCGTCAGGGCAAAACAGGCGCTGAAGCGCGTCTGGGCATGCTCGTTCAAGCCGCGCATGTACCCTGCCGCGTAAAAAACAGTAATAATCCACAAAAATGAGCCCACAAGGGCAAATATCATGGAAAACGCATCTGCCCGAAAGCTTACCGAAAGCCCCGGCAGGATCGGAAAAAGCGTAAGATGCAACGTGTGACCGAGCCCCATAGGCGCGGGTGCAACATCGCCGATCATGGAAGCGATGATGCAGAACATGACCACCGCTGTTACAAACGAAACTGTTTCGCGCACGTTGGGCCAACGCCCCGTCAGCATGATCAGGCATGCGCCGATCAACGCTGTAAGTATGGCGGCCAGGGGTCTGACGGATTCAACAATATCCATATGTGTTCCCCTTAACCTTTGAGGTCTGACGGAGCGTCCGTTTCAACAGATCTGTACAGCCGGTACACCGCAATGATGATGGAAAGCACAATTACCGCTTCCGCCGCTGCGATGGCCATGACAAACAGCGCCGCGATCTGCCCGGTTGCCGTGTCTGGCGCGCAAAACCGCCCAAAGGCCATAAAGTTGACCGATGCCCCGCAGAGGATAAGCTCGGACGCAATGAGCATGCCTATGAACGTGCGGCGCATGGCCATGCCGAACAGCCCCAGACCGAACAGAACCGCGCCGATGACCAGATAGGTTTCAAGAGACTGACTCAAGCTTGCGTAGTGCATCACTTGTCCCTCCCGTGGCGGGCCAGTGCGAGCGCCCCCACCATGGCTACCACCAGAACCACGGAAATAAGTTCAAAGCTCATGGAATAGGTGCTCAGCAAGGCTTGCCCGATGCGCTCGATGGTTCCCTCAATCTGGGCCGGGGGCGTCTCCGGCCAGGGAGCCACGATGGATTGCACCACAAGCGCCGCTGTGATGGCGCAACTGGCCGCAGCACCCAGAAAAAGACTCAGCTTGTTGCGGCGCGGGGCGCGGTTTGCGTCCGATGTTTCGGCCAGCATGATGGCGAATGTAATGGTGACGCACAGCGCGCCCACGTACACAAGCATCTGCATAAAGGCCACAAAGGGGCTGGAAAGGTAGTAATAAATCCCCGCCACGCCAGTGAAGCACAGGGCAAGTCCTGCCACGCGGCGTATGAGAGTGCGCGCCGAAACCGCCAGCACCGCGCCGCTAAACGTCACCAGCACAAAGAACCAGAAAATGCCCTCAGCCAGCGTTTGCATAGTTTCATGACTGGACATCAGGGACGCTCCTTGAGCCGCCGTACAAGGTCAAAGTGATACTCCGCCTCGTCAAACCCGGCCAGATTGTAGTCATGAGAAAACGTCAGCGCGTCTGTGGGGCACGATTCCACGCACATACCGCACAGGCTGCACTTGGTAAAATTCAGTTTGTAGCTCGTGAGGGTCTTCTTTTTGGCCCCATCCAGTTTTTCGCCCGCAAGCTCTATGCAGCCCGAGGGGCAGGCTTTCTGGCACGATCCGCACACAATGCACCTGTCCGTGCCGGTTTCCGGGTCGTATACAAGGTCGATATGGCCTCTGTAACGCGGCGTTATGGGCAGCACCTCGCGCGGGTAGGATGATGTAACCACCGGCTTGAAAAAATAGCGCAGCGTTATGCCCATGCCCACAACGAGGCTCCACCCGCCTGAAAAGATATTTTTAAAGTATGCGTTCATGCTACAGCACCTTGAGCAACGCGCTGGTAATGATGAGGTTGACGAGCGCAATGGGGATAAGCACCTTCCATGAGAGGTTCAGCAGGCCGTAGAAGGTTGTGCGCGGGAATGTCCAGCGCACCCAGATTACGGTAAAAATGACCGCGTAGAGCTTAATGGCAAACCAGTGCGCCCCCGGCCAAAGCCCCAGCGGGCAATCCCATCCGCCAAGAAACAACAAAGTCAGCAGGCTGGCACCCACTACCACGTTTGCGTATTCACCCATAAAGTACACGCCAAAACCCATGCCCGAATATTCCGTAAACGCGCCGGCGATCAGCTCACTTTCGGCCTCGGCCATGTCAAAGGGGGCGCGATTTGTCTCCGCCAGCATGCAGATGAAAAAGATGATGCACGAAACAGGCATGAGCGGGCTTGCCGAAAGGCGAAACACATTCCAGTGCCAGAATCCGCCCGATTGCGTGCCCACAATTTCGTTGAGGTTGAGCGTGCCCATAACCATAACAAGGCTCACCACAACCAGCAGCATGGGGATTTCGTAGGCCACGTTTTGCGAAACCACACGCGCGGCAGAGATAACGGCGTATTTGTTGCGCGAGCCCCACGCGCCAAGCAGCAGGCCCAGCACGTTTACCGAAGCAAAGGCGTAAATGGCCAGCAGCCCCAGGTTAAGGTTACGCGCCACCAGCCCTTCGGTGTAGGGAATGGTCACAAAGCTCATGAAGGCCGGGGTCATGACCAGCACGGGGCCAAGGCAGAACAGTACGCCGTCGGCATCCGTGGGAATAAATACCTGCTTGGTCATGAGCTTGAAGCCGTCCGCCAGCGGCTGCAGCAGGCCATAGGGACCAACTTCCTTGGGCCCGATGCGTCGCTGTATATGCCCTGCCACCTTGCGCTCAACCCACACCAGATAGGCCGCGTTAAGCGCCACAAAGACAAGGAATCCTACAAGATACCCCAGAAGACGCAGCATTTCGGAATAAAACGTCATGGCTGTGTTCCTTAGCGGTCAATATCCGGAATCACCAGGTCAAGGCTGCCGAGCAGCGCCAGGGCATCGGGCAGCAGCATTCCCCTGCCCGCCTCGCCAAAAACAAGCAGGTTTGAAAAACAGGGGGTGCGCCACTTGAGCCGCCAGGGGGTGCCGCTGCCATCGCTGACGGCGCGGATACCCAGAAGACCGCGCGCCGTTTCAACAGCATGGTAATAGTCGCCCTTGGGCGGTTTGATGGTTTTGGGAACCTTGGCCGCCATAACCGGGCCTTGCGGCAACTGGTCGAGGGCCTGCTCGATGATGCGCAAGCTCTGTTCAATTTCGTCCATGCGCACCTTGTAGCGGGCCATGGAATCACCCTCGGCATACACAGGCACGTCAAAGGTAAAGCGGTCATAAACGCCGTAGGGCTCGTGCTTGCGCACGTCGTAGGCAATGCCCGCGCCACGCGCCACAGGCCCGGTCGCGCCGTATTTGCGGCACATCTCGGCAGACACAACCCCCACATCCACAAGGCGTTGCTGGATAATGAGGTTTTTGGAAACAAGAGAATCATACATGGGCAGACGCTTGCGCATACGCGTAATAAATGCCCGCGTACCTGTTACAAAAGCATCGTCAATATCGTTGTACACGCCGCCAAAGCGGAAGTAACAGTACGTGAGGCGCGACCCGGTAACGGATTCCAGCAGATCCAGAATCTGCTCGCGGTCGTCAAAAGCGTACAAAAGGGGCGAGAACCCGCCAAGATCAAGCACAAAAGCTCCAAACCAGAGCAAATGGCTTGAAACCCGGTTCAGCTCGTTGGTGATGACGCGGATGTACTCGGCGCGTTCCGGCACTTCAATGGAAGCGGCGCGCTCGACCAGGCAGGCATAGCCGTGGTTGTAGGCAAGGGCATGCAGGTAATCCATGCGGCCCGTATTGGGCATAAACTGCGCCCAGGTGCGGTTTTCGGCCATTTTTTCGTGCATGCGGTGGATGTAGCCAAGCACAGGCTCGGCCTCCACTATGTACTCGCCGTCCATGACCATCTTGACGCGCAAAACGCCGTGCGTAGCAGGGTGCTGCGGGCCAAGGTTCAGAACAAAGCGCTCGTCTGTGGGACTTTGGGCAAGATAGTTCATGCGCTGTAGTCCTTGAGCAAGGGGTGGTATTCCGCGTCTTCGGGCAACAACAGGGGGATAAGGTAGGGATGCCCGATAAAGACGATGCCAAAGAACTCGTGAATCTCGCGCTCGTGCCAGTGGGCTATGGGATAAATTTCGGCGATGGTGTGGATCTGCGGGTTGGAGCGCGGCGTGCGCACCCGCAAGCACACCCTGTGGCGGGCGGCATAGAGGTTGAAGTCGTACACCACTTCAAGCTCGTCTTCCATTGATATGGGATCCTGCACAGGGGCTTCAGGTGGGGCGGCCTGGCTGGTATCCGTCGCGTCCGCTGCACTGACAGCGGCGGCTTCGGCAGCCTTTTTGGCCATGGCTTCGGCCTCCTTGCGCAGGGCCTCGCATTCGCCAAGCCAGTCTACCCCTGTCATTCCTTCAAGAAAGTACCCCGCTCCGTCCATAATGCCCACTGCGGCAAGCAGGGAGCTTTCTGGCAGCGCCACATCAAGATCATAGCCCACAGCGGCATGATCTGCGGCGCGAACCCTGGCTCTGGGCAGGGCCGCCAACTGTGCGCCAAGGGTTTCTGCGTTCATGACGTATGCCCTCCTGCTTCGTTGCCCGCCTTGGCATCCCCGGAGGCTCCCACAGGGACACCCACAGCATCCTCGGCAGGTGCCGGGGGCGCTTGCGCCTCTGCCTGCATTCTGGCCGCCTGCGCCGCCGCAGGGCCGGGAAGCCCGGGGGGCGTCACCACGGGCCAGCGCCGGGTGCCTGTGAGCTTTTCTTCCAGCTTCAGGATGCCTTCAATCAGGGCTTCCGGCCTTGGCGGGCACCCCGGAATGAACACATCAACAGGAAAAAGCTTGCCCACCCCTTCCACCACGGCGTACTGCCCTTCATACACAAAAGGCCCGCCGGAAATGGCGCAATTGCCCATGGCGATGACCCACTTTGGCTCGGGCATCTGGTCGTAAAGGATCTGCACAGCCGGGGCCATCTTTTTATTGATGGTTCCAGAAACGATCATCACATCGCTCTGCCGGGGCGATGGCCTGAACACCTCGGCCCCAAAGCGCGCCAGATCAAAGCGGGATGCGCCGGTCGCCATCATTTCAATGGCGCAGCAGGCAAGGCCGAATGTCATGGGCCAGAGCGAATTGGCCCGGCACATGTCCAGCAGCGAATCCAGCCGCGAAAAGTGGACTACCGATCCGAATATATTTTCCGTTGCCACTGGAACACTCCCTTTTTCCACGCGTACAGAATGACGAGGGACAAAATGCCCACGAACAGAAAAACTTCCGCGAACGTCAGGAAATCGCTGATGGGAGAAGCCTTGTTGTAGATAACCGCAACAGGGAAGAGAAAGAGAATATCAACGGCAAATGCGAGGAACAGCAGCGAGTACATATAGTATACCGCGCCGAATTTGATCCATGCATCGCCAATGGGGTCAATGCCGCACTCAACAATCTGGCGGGTTTTGCCCACAGTGTTGCGAGTGATGCGAGGGGCAAGAAAAAAAACTATTACAAAAGGCCCCAGAGCAAAGCTCATACCGCCAAGGCAGAATGCCATTATGTAGACAATGTCAACAAGTTCGCTGCTAGACATAAATTTTTCCTTGTAATAGGAATAAAATTTACGAAAAGATATACTTGATCAATCCACAAACAATTAAAACAACAGTTGCTTGTGAATTTATAAATTAAGTTAAATACTACTCCTCCAGAAAGTTTGTGTCAATAATTGTTAAAAAAAATACATGCTTCTGTTCAAAAAAGTACAATTAAAGGAATTTTTTGTTCAATCATATTAGCACATTAATCACTTATCTGAAATTGCGTGCAGTCACAAAAAGTGAAAAAAACAATTTTATTTTAATCACTGATTGTAAGTGGTTCATTCAGAACTTTTAAACAATTTGAAATTATTTACTATTTTAGCTCTGTGCTATTTTTTTAATAAAAATAGCACAAAAATTCATAAAAACTACCGTTTATTACAGAGGACTGAATGGCGATCAGGCTGTTGCCGCAGCAAAAAATGAACTCTGTTGAGCAGCGGCTTGCGCCTGCGGGCAACTGAGAGACCGAGGTTCCAGTGCAGATAAAAAATATCTCCAGCCCTCGTGAGGCTACATATAAAAAGGCGCATTGGGGTAACTCCAATGCGCCGCAGTCCGTTTATACGACAACTTCAAGATTGTGGTGGAAGCCAACTATATTGCCCTGTGGCTTGACCAGTCCAAGGATGTCTGGGGCGGGTACACCACCCCAAGCGGCGCACGCATGGGCGGCGTCACCACCCAGGACGCATGGAACGTCAACATGAGCTTTATCTACAAATTCTAGAGGCCACGCGCCAAGCATATTCCACTGAGTCCGGCAGGGAGGCTGATCCAGCAGCTTCCCTGCCGGACTTTTCCACTTATTCCGCCTTGATTCCACCAGTCATTATTTAGGTGCTGCGCCACGCCACTCTCCTCGCTGACGGTTTCCAGTTGCCGCTCAACGCCTGAGCGCTCAGAACGTGACCGCACCTAGGCAACGCATATTCAAAGGACAGTACAGGAGCCACCAGAACTCTACATGTCAGGAATATATGAAACCAGACTGCAATTCTGGCCCAATTTGTGAACACGAACTTTTAAATCATAACACGATGCGTGGTAGTACAAAAAAAATAAATATGCCACTACAACTCCGTGCGCTATACCCCCCAATCCAAACCAGTCCGGGCTATTCGAAACTTATAATTTTTTATACTTAAAAATAAGAGTGTTAAATGCATTAAAAACTAATTGCTAGCTATAAACACTATACCTTACTTATTATTGCACTGCTATCTATTGTCATTAACTGACTAAACAAATGCGAAATAAATAATCATAACTAACTAAAATATAATAATATATTCAATTTACATTAAAATATTTAATACAAACAGTAAGTTGATCAATATTCTCTCAATAACGTTATTGTCTTTTACCTTAATTATGCTACTTCAAACGTTAAATCCTTTGGAATAATCGCAACGCATTTATTACATGCAATTATTAGCTTACTACATAAATACATGAGAACGCAAACGCAACCCCAGCAAATGGAATAAGACAACCGTTTTTAAGGAGGAAGCCACCATGCTTGCCGACCTCAAGATTGCCCGCAAACTCAGTCTTCTGCTCGTACTGCCTATGGCGACTTTTCTCTTTGTTGTTTCGGCAGAAAATATTCAACGCTGGAAGGCCATAGACCGTCTCAAATCTGACGAACGTTCTCTGGTTGTCAGCTTGTCTGCGGGTGACTTGATCCATGAACTGCAAAAAGAACGCGGCTATACTGCTGGCTTTCTGGGCAGCAAGGGGAAAAGGTTTGCTTCCGAACTGACGGAACAGACAGATAAATCAAATTCTGCCTACAAGAACTTTACTGCCGTGCTTGCTGGTGCGGATGGCCTGGAAAATGGCTCTCTTGCCAGAATATTTGCTGCATCAACCCAAAATTTTACAGACCTTTCTACAACCAGAAACGCAGCCAAAGATGCCCGCATTGATGCCCTTCAGGCCATCGCGGCGTACAATACAAGCATCAATGAACTGATCACTGCGATTTCTGAACTGAACGCCCGCGCCGACCTTGCCTTTACATCAATCATTCAGCTTTTGCACGGCAAGGAGATTGCCGGGCAGGAGCGTGCCACGCTCAACGCCGCCTTTTCTGCCGGAACCTTCAGCAAGCAGCTTTACCGCGACTGGCTCTACAGGGTCAGCGCACAGAACACCTACCTGCGTTCGTTTGCGGAGCTGGGCGGCAAGGCGGCGCTGAACCTGCTGCAAGGCAAAATGCAATCTGTCGATGAAGAGGTGACGAAATTCCGCGATACTGCCTATGCCAACCTGGAAAAATCCAGCCTTGAGGCTGACCCGCAGCAGTGGTTTGCCGCGTCCACCCGCCGCATTGACAAGCTGATGGAAGTGGAAAAAGCCTGGGGCGAGCAACTGCTTGGAAATGCCCGCGATGAAGTGCGTTCAGCCCAAAAGGAACTCGCCATTGCTGTTTCAGGCGCGCTTCTGGTGGCTTTTTTCACTGTTCTGCTGGGCTGGAGAATCTGCATCACCATCGGCAGGCCTGTACGCAGCACCTTGCGTTACGCCCAAGGCATAACGCAGGGGGATTTTGATTCGGTTCTTACAGTCAAACAAAATGACGAAATTGGCGGCCTTGCCGATGTACTGCGCGAAATGGTCGCCCGCCTGAAAGAACAGATCCAGGCGGCCCAAAAGCAGCATGCCCTTGCTGATGAATGCGGCAAATTGGCAGAACAATGCAGAATAACAGCCGAGCAGTCTGAGAAGGAAGCAAATACAAGAGCCAGCACCCTTGCAACGGCTGTAGACAAAATTCACGGCGTTGTGGAATCGCTCAATCTCGCCCTCAATAACCTTGAGGATCAGGTGAGTATTTCTACACAAGGCGCAACAAGCCAGTCCAACAGGCTTGATACTACAACCAGCGCCATGCAGGAAATGAGTACTACAGTCATTGAAGTTGCCAAAAATGCTGCGGATGCCGCCCAAACGGCAGAAAATTCGCATACCAAGGCAAGCGAAGGCTCCACAGTTGTTGAAAATGTCATTTCTGCAATCGCTCAGGTGCAAGAGCAGTCCAATAAAATGAAGGTCGATATGGGCCTGCTCGGTCAACAGGCTGAAGGCATTGGACAAGTTCTGGATGTCATCAGCGATATTGCCGACCAGACCAACCTTTTGGCTCTCAACGCGGCCATTGAAGCTGCGCGCGCTGGCGATGCAGGCCGGGGGTTTGCCGTGGTTGCCGATGAAGTGCGCAAACTTGCCGAAAAAACCATGACAGCGACCAAGGAGGTGGGAGAAGCCATCCATGCGGTTCAGGGTGGAACACGCAAACATATCTCGCATGTGGAGCAGTCCGCTGCAACCATTGAGCAGGTCACGGTTCTGGCCCGGCAGTCTGGCGAAACATTGCAGGCGCTTGTGCAGCTGGCAAACGCTTCCACCATCCAGGCCCAGTCCATTGCCACAGCTTCCGAAGAGCAGTCAGCCGCCAGCGAAACCATCCACAGCAGCCTTGAAGATATCAATCAGCTTGCCCTTAATACCGCAAACGCCATGGACCAGGCGACCTCAGTTCTCAACGAGTTGCGCACACAGACTGACATTCTGGTCGGTGTTATGGCGGATTTAAACAATACCGGCATCAAGAAATCTGTTTTGAGGTAAGGAGGTCAGACAGCGTACATCTAAAATCTTGTACTTACAACAGTATACAAGCGCAAGGAGTACTGATATTTATTAATTGCGTCGGTTATCTATCAATCAACCTGCAACCATGTTCTTCTCGAGGTACTTATGGCTCATCTCGAAACTACTGAACAAGCCTTGCGTAATCGTGGTGTCAGCCGTCGAGATTTCATGAAGTTCTGTGCGCTCACAGCCGTTGCCATGGGCCTTGGCCCCGGGGCGGATCTAGCAATCGCGCAGGCTCTCTCTACCAAACCGCGCGTCCCGGTGCTCTGGATTAACGGTCTTTCCTGTTCCTGTTGCACCGAATCATTTTTGCGCACAGCCCACCCGCTGGCGACCGACATTGTGCTCTCGATGATCACAATGGACTATCAGGACACCATCATGGCCGCCGCTGGAGATCAGGCCAATGAGGCGTATGAAGAGGCCATCAAGAAGTACAAGGGCCAGTATATTCTCGCTGTTGAAGGCAACGTGCCGCTCAACGGTCAGGGCATGTACTGCATTGATGCTGGCAAACCCTTCTATGAAAAACTCAAGGAAGGCGTGGAGCATGCCAAGGCCCTTGTGGCCTGGGGAACCTGCGCCTCGTGGGGCTGCGTGCAGGCGGCTCACCCCAATCCAACGGGCGCTACCCCGCTGCACAAGCTCTTTCCCAACAAGCCGCAGCTAAAGGTTCCCGGCTGCCCGGCCATCCCTGAGGTCATGAGTTCAATCCTGACCTACATTATCACATACGACCGCCTTCCCACCCTTGACTCGCAGGGCAGGCCGGAAATGTTTTACGGCAAGCGCGTACACGACCACTGCTACCGCAGGGCCCATTTTGACGCGGGCGAATATGTGGAATCGTGGGACGATGCGGGCGCGCGCGCTGGCCTGTGCCTGTACAAGATGGGCTGCAAAGGCCCCACCACCTACAACGCCTGCCCTTCCACACGATGGAACAACGGTGTCTCATTTCCCATTCAGTCCGGGCATGGCTGCATCGGCTGCTCGGAACAGAACTTCTGGGATCAGGGCTCGTTTTATGACCGCATCACCACCATTCCGCATCTCGGCACCAACGCAACGGCTGAAACCGTGGGCGTAGCCGCTGTGGCGGGCGTGGCCGCGGGTGTTGCCGTGCACGGCGTTGCCAGTATGGTGCGCCACGCAGGTAGCAAGAACACCAAGAACTCCTCCGACACCGACTCCAACAACTGAGGAAATACCCCATGGCATACGAATACACTACTTCTCAGGGTTATGCCGTTAAGGACTCGGGCCGCCGCGTGGTTGTAGACCCCGTTACCCGTATTGAAGGACACCTTCGTTGCGAGGTGAACCTTGACGACAGCAACGTCATCACCAATGCGGTTTCGTGCGGCACCATTTTCAGAGGTATTGAAATTATCCTCAAAGGCCGCGATCCGCGCGATGCATGGGCCTTTGTTGAACGCATCTGCGGTGTCTGCACGGGCACGCATGCCCTTTGCTCCGTGCACGCGGTGGAGGATGCGCTTGGCATAGAAATACCGGACAACGCCAATATTATCCGCAATATCATGCACCTGTGCCTCATGTACCACGACCATCTGGTGCATCTGTACCACCTTGCGGGTCTTGACTGGGTGGACGTTGTGTCCGCCGCCAAGGCTGACCCAAAGGCCACTTCAGAGCTTTCGCAAAAGCTGACTCCCTGGCCAAATTCGTCGCCGGGCTACTTCAAATCCATCAAGGATCGCCTCACCCGCGTTATCGAGTCCGGCCAGCTGGGCATTTTCACCAACGGCTACTGGGGGCACCCTGCCTACAAACTGCCGCCCGAAGCCAATCTGCTGGTGGTGGCCCACTATCTGGAAGCCCTGGATTTCCAGAAAGACATGGTGCAGATACACACCATCTTTGGCGGCAAAAACCCGCACCCCAACTGGCTGGTGGGCGGCGTACCCTGCTCGCTGAACCTTGATGCGCACGGCGCAGCCGACGTTATCAATCAGGAACGCCTGGAACTGGTGCTGCAACTTATTGAGCGTTGCCGTGATTTCGCGCAACAGGTTGTCATACCCGACACCCTTGCGCTGGCCGCCTTCTACAAAGACTGGCTGAACATAGGTGGTGGGCTTTCCAAGCTTTCCGTGCTTGCTTACGGCGCAATCCCCGACATTGCCAACGACTACTCGGACAAAAGCCTGCTGTTGCCCCGTGGCGCCATCATCAACGGCAACTTCAACGAAGTGCTGCCCGTTGACCTGCGCAATCCTGAAGAAATTCAGGAATGCGTGGCCCACTCCTGGTACAAGCCCTACCCCGGCGGCAAAACCGGTCTGCACCCCTTTGACGGCATGACCGAACCCAACTACGCCCCCGGCCCCAATATCAAGGGCACGCCCACTGACCTCAAGCAGGTGGACGAGCGCGACAGATATTCGTGGATCAAAACGCCGCTCTGGCGCGGGCACCAGATGGAAGTGGGGCCGCTGGCCCGCCTGCTGGTGGGCTATGCCAAAAAGGACACCGAGATCAAGGGCCTCATTGACGAATTCCTTGGTCAGGCAAAGGCCCCAGTTTCTGTGCTCCAATCCACCCTTGGACGCATTGCAGCCCGCTCGCTGGAGCTGGCATGGTCTGCCGACAAGATGCGCTACTTCTATGACAAGCTTGTGGCCAACCTCAAAAACGGCAACCGCGCAACGGCCAACACCAAGCTGTGGAAGCCCGAAAGCTGGCCCACCGGCACCCTGCGCGGCGTTGGCTTTACAGAAGCTCCCCGCGGTGCGTTGGGGCACTGGGTCACCATCAAGGACAGAAAGATCGAGAACTACCAGTGCGTTGTTCCCACTACCTGGAACGGTGCGCCCCGCAGCCCCGATGGGCAGCTCAGCGCCTACGAGGCATCGCTCATGGGTACCAAGATGGCGGTTCCCAACCAGCCCCTTGAAATCCTGCGCACCCTGCACAGCTTTGACCCCTGCCTGGCCTGCTCCACGCATATCATCGGGCCGGATGGATCAGAGCTTATATCGGTGCGGACAGACAACTGCTTCTAGCGTTCGGGCAAGCCGAGACGCGGAATACAAGCCTTCCGCCGGGAGAACGTCATGAGCGAACAACATCTTCTGCCGCAACTGCCAATGGGCAAAAGCATATACGTCTATCAACTGCCCATTCGCATCTGGCATTGGGTCATGGTTGCCTGTGTCATTGTGCTTATTGTCACTGGCTACATTATCGGTAAACCCTGGCTTTCCGTCACTGGTGAGCCGTACGAAACCTTTTACATGGGCTACACCCGCATGGCCCACTTTATTGCGGGATTTGTGCTGATTATTTCAACAGTGCTGCGCTACATATACGGCCTTGTGTGGGGCAACCGCTATTCGCGCGAGCTTATCATTGTGCCGGTGTGGAGCAAGGACTGGTGGAACGACCTGTGGCAGGACGTGCGCTGGTATCTGTTCCTGAACAAGGAATGCGCCGCGCATGTGGGGCATAACCCGCTGGCGCAGCTGGGCATGGGCACGGGCATGATCTTCATGCTTGTCATCATGCTCACGGGCCTTGGCATGTACGCCCAGGACAGCCACGTGCCGTTTATCCGCTTTTTCACCTTTGTGCAGGACTGGATAAACAACTGGTTTGGCGGCAATGGGCAGATGACCCGCAGCTTGCACAGACTGGGCATGCTGCTGCTCATTACCTTTGTGACCGTGCACCTGTACATGGTCATACGCGAAGAAATCATGGGCAAGACCACCCTGGTTTCGTCCATGTTCAGCGGCTTCCGCGAACGGCGCAAGCAGTAGCAACCTGATGTAAACTGAGAGTAATGTTTGGCGGCCCAACTGGGCCGCCAAACAGATAACAAATCAAGCCAGCGTGGTTTGTTGCCGCCAAAAGCGGCACTACTGCCGCAAAGGTGCACGGAAATCTCATGGAACAGATCGTCATTCTTGGTCTTGGCAATATTCTGTACGGCGATGAAGGCTTTGGCGTACTTTTGGCGCAACGGCTTTACGCCCATTGGGATTTTCCTGAAAACGTGGAAGTTGTGGACGGCGGCACCCAGGGGCAGACCCTGCTGACCTTTGTGGAAAGGGCTGACAAACTGCTGGTGCTGGATGCGGTTGATTTTGGGCTGGAACCGGGCGAACTCGTGCTGCGCGACAACGTACCGGCATACCTGACAGCGCAAAAAATCGGCCCGCACCAGAACAGCTTTTCGGAAGTGATGGGCCTTGCCGCCCTGCGCGGCACAGCTCCTGAGCACTGTGCCCTCATTGGCGTGCAACCGGCGGCCATGACCCTGGCAGCACCTCTGTCCACTCCGGTCAGCGAAAGTTTTGAAGCAGCGCAAAACATGGCGCTGGATGTGCTGCGGCAATGGGGCATTGACCCTCAGTTGCGGGCGCAACCACGCCACCTTTCCGCTGCAGTTCTCGACAGCCTTGTTCAGGGCTGCGTGTAAGGCGCATAAAGCAGCAGGGCTGAGAGGCAGCATGGGCGTAACAAACGTCTTGCCTGGCTGCCCTGCAAGGGCAGTCCTCTTACAAATTTGTAACAATCTGTTCTATCAACCAGAAGACACGCGGGCTAATTAACGCAAGCCCGCGTGTCTTTTATTTTTTACCTGCAAGGCGTATGGTCTGCGCCATCACAAATGCGGAGGACATATGGCTCGGATCAACATATACACGCAGCAGATCACGGTTGGGCAGGATGATATCGACATGCAGCGCCGCGTCAGCAACCTGCGCTATGTGGCCTGGATGCAGGATGTGGCTGTTGCGCATTCCGCGGTTTGCGGCTGGCCTATGGAGCGGTACGAAAGTATTGGCCAGGGCTGGGTGGTGCGGCAGCACACCATCACTTACAAGCGCCCGGCCTTTCTGGGTGATGTGATTACAGCCGCCACATGGATTGCATCCTACGCTTCGCGCCGCAGCCTGCGCCGCTATGTTTTTTGGAACGCAAAGGAAAAAGCCCTGCTTGCCGAGGCGGAAACCCAGTGGGTTTTCATTGATATGGCCAGCGGCAAGCCTGTCAGTGTGCCGGGCGAGCTACAGGAGTCTTTTCCCATAGTAGACGAAGATGCGCCGGGCGTATTCCGGCGCATGTGCGTATAACATTGCCCATAAACACAACAAAAGGCCGTGGAGTTTGCGAACCCCACGGCCTTTTGTTGTGTCGTATTCAGATTATTTAAAGAGTTCCTTTTCCTGCACCTTGCGGTCAATGCGGTCTTCAACTTCCACGCCTTTGGGCGCGGTAAAGGTGAAGTCTGATTCTTTCAGTGAAGTGTCGGGCTTGAACTGCGTAAAGCGCACGTCGTTGGAATTGCCGTAAAAGTCAATGATGCTGGCCCTGCGGATGTAGCCGGTGGAAGGCTCAACCCACAAAAGCGCCTCAACCATCTGCGGGGCGGGTTCCTTGGGGTAAAGGTGCAGCTTGGCGAGGCCGTTTTCCTGCCCGGCTTCCTTGACGTCAAAATCCTTGGTCAGCGCGGCCTGCCCGGTGATGACCTGAATGATGGTGCGTGAATCGCGCACAAGCTCCAGGGGGTAGCGGTAGGCAATTTCTTCATCCGCAAGATAATCCCAAATTTCCTTATGCGTTACCACAAGGGTTTCTTCATGGGGTTTATCTGTCTGCCAGCGGATGAGCAGGGGCTTCTGGAACAGCAGGCTGCCCTGCCGTTTCTCCACCGAGCCGCTTTCCTTATGGGTCAGCGTTTGCTCAAACGTGGCGGAAAACGTGCGCAGCTTTTCATACCGCGCCTGGATGGTCGCCGCTATATCCGCAGCCTGCGCGGCTGAAGCCACAAGAAGAACAAGCCCGGCTGCCAGGGCTAGCATGCCATTTATGCGCATAACACCTCCACGGCATAAGCCGCCAGTTGTGCTGTTTGATTTATTTGACCACAGCGCGCGGCTTGCTGCCGTCTGCCGGGCCGATGATGCCGTCGTGCTCAAGCTGTTCAACCAGGCGCGCAGCGCGGTTGAAACCAATCTTGAAGCGGCGCTGCACCAGCGATATGGATGCGCGCCCCTGCTCGCTCACAAAGGCCTGCACTTCGCCGTACAGAGGATCCTGCGCGGCATCGCCGCCTCCGCCGCTGCCGCCGCCACTCACAGAGTCCAGCCCCCACTGGGCAAAGTCCACCTTGTAGGAGGGGCTGAGCTGCCGCTTCCAGTAGCCCACCACTGCCTGCACCTCTTCATCGCTGAGGAAGGGGCCGTGCAGACGCTGCAAGCGCCCGCCGCTGGGCTTGAAGAGCATGTCGCCACGGCCAAGCAGATGTTCTGCGCCCACCTGATCAAGGATGGTGCGCGAATCGTGCTTGGACGTAACCTGAAAGGATATACGGCACGGAAAGTTCGCCTTGATAAGCCCTGTCACCACGTCCACACTGGGGCGCTGAGTAGCAAGGATCATATGAATACCGGCGGCGCGGGCCAACTGCGCAAGACGCACGATGCTGGTTTCCACCTCGCGGGCGGCGGTCATCATGAGGTCTGCCAGTTCGTCAATAACGACAACAAGATATGGCAGAGGCTCAAGGTCGGCAAAATCCGGCGGCAGATCATTCTTGCAAGCGGCCAGCTTCTGGTTGAACCCGGCCACGTTGCGCACACCAAGACGCGCCATTGCTTCGTAACGGCGATCCATTTCGTGCACGGCCCAATCAAGGGCGTTCTTGGCCTCGTTCATTTCTGTGACCACAGGATGCACCAGGTGCGGTTCATCCGCATACACGGCCATTTCAATGCGCTTGGGGTCAACCAGCAACAACTGCATATCTTTGGGCTGGGTGCGGTACAGCAGGCTGATAAGAATGCCGTTGAGGCATACGCTCTTGCCCGCGCCCGTGGCGCCAGCCACAAGCAGATGCGGCATGCGCGCGAGGTCGGCCATTACGGGCTTGCCCGCAATGTCCTTGCCCAGAATCATGGTCAGGGGGCCGCACCCTTTGCGGAAAGGCTCAGAAGCAGCAAGTTCCCTGAAATTGACGGTTTCGCGGTTGTCGTTGGGTATTTCAATACCCACCGTATCCGTACCGGGAATGGGCGCCTGAATACGCACGGCAACGGCCTTGAGGGCCAACGCCAGGTCATCGCTGAGGTTGGCGATGCGGCTCACGCGGATGCCGGGGGCAGGGCGCACCTCGTACATGGTGACCACAGGCCCGGGCGTGACATGCACAAGCTCGCTCTGGATGTCAAAATCCTTGAGGCAGGCAATAAGGGCCTTGCCCCGCGCCTCGCGGTCTTCCTTATTGTTGTTGCCCGGCATTTTGACAGGAGGGGCCAACAGCTCAAGCCCCGGCAGCGGAATGGCGGCCTTGCGGCCTGTCATGCCAGAAAGCAGCCCGGTCAGGCCACCCTGCTTTTTGGGGGCTTCGGCAGCAGGGGCGGCAGCACTTGCTGCTTTGCCGCCAGTATTCGGGGCAGAAGCGGCAGGCGAGGCAGCATGCGCCGCGTCATCCTGAGCCAGATCATGCGCACCATCGTGCACAGGATCATGGGCCGGGGCATTACCCCCCTGTTCGTCAGCATAGGCCACACCAGCAGAAACCGCAGGCGAAATGGGCATGCCGTTGATGTCTACCGCCACGGCAAAGGGATCGTCAGCATCCATTTGTGCTGCCGGGCGTGGTGCCGCTGCCTCATTTGCCTGCGCTCGGGCCGCTTTGGTCTTTTGTTCTTCAAAGACATCAGGCAGCGAGTCAGCCGTGGGCTGAATGTTGCCAAGGCGGTCGCGCCAGCGCTTCCAGAATTCCATGGAAGGCAGACGCAGATCAAGCAACGACCAACGTCGTTTGCCGTCTTCGCCTTCTGCGGGGCTTTCTGCAACAACAGGCCCGGTTGCGTTGCCTGCACGGGCGGCAAGCCGCGCCTGCGCCCAGTGCAGCACACGCGCCGCCACATTGAACCAAGAGATATTGCCCGCAAGCTGCATGCCCACAAGCGCCACAAATATCCAAACCAGGGCAGACCCGCCAGGGCTCAGATATCGGCTGGCATTGAGATGCAGGGCATTGCCCACCATGCCTCCGCCCCACATGTCACCAAGGGTGATATCCGAGGCGGAGCCAATGACAAGCAGGCAGACGGTAAGCAAAAAGAAGCCAAGCCAGCGCGACCAGTGCAGACTGTACGAAGGAGAAACGTAGGCCGCCCCCAGCGCACCGAAAACCAGTGGGCAGAGATAGGCGGCCACGCCAAACACATCGTTAAGAAAACCTGCAGTGTACGCGCCGAAAAGGCCAGCCTTGTTCTTTACCTTGACAACACCGCTGACCACATGGTTAAGGCTGGGGTCGTTGGCGTCAAAACTGAGCAGGCTGAGCAAAAGCAACAGCGCCCAGAAGATAAGAAAAAGGCCAAGAAGCTCGCGGCTGAATTTATGGGCGTCCGTAGGGCTACCCTCCCGAACCGGTCATCATTCCCGGCCCAGGTATTCCTTGGTGCGCGTGTCAACCTTGATGCGATCGCCTTCGTTGACAAAAATGGGCACCTGAACCGAAATACCGGTTTCAAGCTTGGCAGCCTTGGTGACGTTGCTGACAGTGTCGCCCTTGGCGCCGGGCTCGGTTTCAACAACCGCAAGCACAAGGCTCAGCGGGATGTCGATATCAAGGGGGCTGCCCTTGTACAGCAGCACGCGGCATTCCTGACCGTCCTTGAGAAAGCCTTCCTTGCCATCAGTGGTGGTGATGTGCATCTGGAGCTGTTCGTAGGTGGTCATATCCATGAAGATAAGGTCATCATCCTGACGATACAGAAACTGCATGTCGCGGGTTTCCAGGTCGGGCTTGTTGACTTTTTCGCCGGAACGGAAGGTTATATCCTGCATGCGGCCAGTAAGGATGTTGCGCAGCTTGGTACGAACCATAGCGCCACCCTTGCCGGGCTTGAAATGCTGAAAATCAACGATTTCGTAAGGGGTGCCTTCGACTTCGATCTTCAGACCCTTGCGAAAGTCTGTGGTAGAATACATTTGTCCTCCTAAACATGTCGCCGCAAAAATGGCGCAAACGGGCGTAAGGCCGATCATTTGCCAACTGCGGCAAGAGCGGCTACCTTATACGGAAGTTAGCTGAAAATATCAGCCCTGAATTGAAAATATTTGCTGAAAGATGCTTGCTTGTCAAGACACAAAGTTAAAGTATCACATGAGGTTTATTATGAATCCCGTTCTTACCCTTGAAACTACAGCCTATACTCTTGAGCAGCTCATATCTCTGCCCGTGGCGCAGATAGCCCTTGCGGGGCGCTCCAATGTGGGTAAATCATCGCTTATCAACGCCCTGGCTGGCCGCAAAAAACTGGCAAAAGTCAGCTCCACGCCCGGCAAAACCCGCTCGGTAAATTATTACCATGTGACACCCCATGACTTTTATCTCGTTGACCTGCCGGGTTACGGCTATGCCCGCGCAAGCCATACGGAACGGGAAAAATGGGCGCGCCTGCTTGAGCGGTATCTGGTGGAATGCACAAGCCTCAAGGCCTTGGCCCTGCTGCTCGACAGCCGTCTTGAACCTCAGAAGCTCGACAAAAATCTGGCGTCCTTTGCCCGCACCAACGGCCTGAATATTGTGCCCGTGCTGACCAAGGCAGACAAGTGCAGCCAGCGGGAGCGCGCCAACCGCCAAAATGAATGGCAGGAGCTGCTCGGCACCCGCCCCATCGTCACGTCTTCCAGCAACCGTTACGGCATTGATAACCTCTGGCGCGCGCTCGTTGAAACAGCGGTTCCCCAGCGTCTGGCCCCCGGCGCACTCAATGCCGCAGACGCGGAAGCTGAGCCGCATGATGGCGCTATTGCTGAGCAGGAGCCGCAGGAACAGGCTGAAAATCAGAATTGATTCACAGCAAAAAATCTGCCTGCTCCACTTTTGCCAAAGGCCGCGTACAGAGCGGAATCTCCAAAAAGCAAAAGGATTACGGCGCTGGTCACAACAGCGCCGTAATCAAGGCTGAAATCGGCAGGCTGTTGCGCTGAAAGAGCGCGGCGGCGCGGTGATTTTATTAAGCCACATGCCCGCCAGATGCACTTGGACTGTTATGCCGCAGGGGTATTTGACACAACTGCCGGTTCCATGTGGATGCTCAAGCGGCCCAGCTGGGGCACTGCGGCACGAATGCGCTTTTCAAGGCGCGTACAGACGTTGTGCGCCTCTTCCACGGACAGCCCCACACTCACATTGCAGTGGAATGAAATGCAGACTCCCTGCTCCGGCAGCACATAAGTAGAAAACTTGTGCGGCATGGCCGCCAGAGGCTCATTTTCCACTGCTGCCTTGATTTCACGCCATGCCATCTCGGAAAAAGGCACGGAAACCGAAGCGCCCGGTTCCAGCGCAGCGCTTGGAGCCTTGGGCTCCATGTGGCTGACGATCTCAACACCCGGCAATGCATCCCGCAGTGTGTCCTCAAAGGCCTTGACCCGCGCGTACGCCCGGTCAAAGGGCATCTGGCCCGGCAGTTCAACGTGCAGCTCAATATGGCAGGCGCTGTCTGCGCTCAAAACATGCACATCATGAACCGCAAGGCCATGCTCAGATGCGGCAACCTGCACCAGGGCAAAGGGATTGTTTTCATCAATGCGGCACGATTTGCGAGGCTCCACGTGCACGGTCACGTCCGCACCAGGTAGAACGCCGGACACAGCTTCTTCAGCCTCATGCGCGAGGCGGTGCCCATCACTTACCTTCAGGCCCGGTGCAACGCCAACAGTCAAATCCACAAAGCTCTGCGGCCCGCTGGTGCGCACACGCACACGCCTGACCTCGGAAATGCCCGCGATCTTTCGCACGGCGACCACAATGGCTTCGCTCGCCTGTGATGAAGCAGAATCCATCAGCATATTCACAGCATCCGAGGCCATATGCATGCTTGCCCGAAAAATAATTGCAGCCACAAGCAGAGCCGCCACCGTATCTGCCTGCGAAAGGACGCGGCTTATGGGCTCAGGCAGTTGCAGGGCCTGTGCAAGCCACACGGCCAGCACCCCCACAAGCACGACGGCAGAAGAAAGAATATCTGTGGAAAAATGCAGGGCATCAGCTTCTAGAGCCTGGCTGTTGAAGTTTTTGGCAACCCGCCGCAAAACACGTACCCGGTTGATGTCAACAGCCATGGAAATCGCCATGACGCCAACACCCCAAAGCGAAGGCACAACAGGGCTTGAACCTGAAGTGAGGCGCTGAACGCCCTCGTAGACCACCCATACGCAGGTGGCGAATAAAAGCACCGTCTGCGCAAGAGCCGAGAGGTTTTCGGCCTTTCCATGCCCGTAAGGGTGCCGTGAATCAGCAGGCTTGGCTGAAATTCTCACCGCAGCAAGGGTAAGGGCAGCCGCCAGCAGATCAAGCCCGCTGTGCAAGGCTTCAGACAATATGCCAAGGCTGTTGGTATACAAGCCGACCGCAAGCTTGATGCTGGTAAGCCCCAGTGCCGCGAGCAGCGACAACATGGCTGCGCGGCTTTTTTCGCTGGCACCGTTATCCATAACGTTCATGGCGAGTTTCCTACAGAAAGATTACTATGCAGAATTTGCGCCGTTGGCGCGTGTTGCGCGTCAACCGCAAGCGTATTCAGAATATTGCTAAGGGGCAATGTGACACAAACCGGCTGTTTTTTGCAAAACAGCCGGTTTGTATTAATCTGACAACCTTCAGAAATAACCGTTACGGATTGTTACAGCCAGGTAAACCACCGCTTCCAGCTGCCTTCACGCTTTTCGCGAACTTCCTGCGACTGCGCCTCACGATAGTTGTGATAGGCAGCGAGGCTCTTTTCCTTGGCATGATCGGCAACTTCAGGCACATCCTTGAAGTTTTTCATAATGTATTCGTAACGATGCCAGGCCGGACCGTACTTTTTCATGTGCCAGAACACATCGGCAATATACAGTTCGTGTTCGGCCATGAGCTGACGGCACGTGCGCATGTGTTCTTCCGCGCTCTTGGAATACGGAGAGTCGGGGAAGGTCTGGCGCAAGCGGTCAAAGTAGTCGTAAGCTTCCTTGAGTTCTGTGGTGGCCCTGTCGATGGAGCGGAACTGCTTCATGAGCGACATGCCAGTCTGGTACAGAACATAGGGAATAGCTTCATGGCGAGGATGCAGCGACTCGAAATCTTTGTAGGTTTCGGCAGCAAGCTCATATTCCTCGTCAAGGAAGTAGGCATCTGCAAGCGACAGTTCCGCATCAACCGTGTACGGGCTGAAGGGATACGTATCGCGAAGTTTGTTGTACAGCTCCACGGCGCGCACGTAGTTTTTCTCACTCATGGCGTCATTGGCGGCTTCAAAAACCTCCTGGGCGGTGTCTTCCGCCGGCGGCAGGTAGATCATATCAATGATGCCGCAACCGGAAACCGCAAACATGCTTATGACAAGCAAAATGGAGCGAAGCAGTTTTTTATGCATGGAGCTGTTCCAAAAATACAAACGCCGCCTGCGCGGCTGTTGCGCCGTCACCGGCGGCAGTGATTACCTGACGACAAAGCTTGGAGCGAATATCACCGGCTGCGAAAACGCCCGGAATGCTGGTGCGCATTTCCGTATCGGTGATAATGAAACCTTGCGCGTCACGTACGACCTCTGCGGGCAAAAAGCCGGTGGAGGGTTCATATCCCACGTAGACGAAAAGCCCGTCTACGGGCAAATGACGTTCCTCTCCGGTCTTCAGTTCCTTAACCGTCAGACCTGTCAGCTCGTTTTCGCCGTGCAAACGGCTCACAACGCTGCTGCGCAGGATCTCGATCTTGTCGCCATAGGCGTCAAGCTTATCCTGATAAATCTTGTGCCCGCGGAATTCATCGCGGCGATGGATAAGATAGAGCTTTCCCACAATCTTTGCAAGATAAAGCGACTCTTCCAACGCCGAATTACCACCGCCTACAACCGCCACGGTCTGATTGCGAAAAAAATTGCCGTCGCAGATGGCGCAATAGGAAACGCCATGACCGCGCAGCCGGTCTTCGCCCTCAAGTCCGAGCGGCTTGTGGTGCGCTCCGGAACAAACAATGACCGTCTTGCCGATATAATCCACGCCTCCGGCGCGAACAGCAAAACGTCCAGCCGAACCGGTTACGGATTCAACAGCTGCAGCTGGCCGGTCAACATCAAGGCCGGTCAAATGCGCTTCAAAAAGATCCGCTAGCTCATAACCCTTAATGCCCTTGGGAAAACCGGGATAGTTTTCCATGGCCTCAGTCTGCAAAATCTGGCCACCCGCTGCCAGTTGCTCGGGCATAAGCACCGAGCAACCAGAGCGGGCCAGATACATTGCTGCCGTAATGCCAGCGGGGCCGCTGCCTATGACTACGGCATCATATTCTTTCATGCCAGAGCCTTTGTATCAATAAGGTCTTTCAGGGCAGCCTTGGTGACAGCTCCGGTGATCTGCTCTACCGTTTCACCCTTTTTGAAAAGGACAAGAGTCGGGATAGCGCGGATGCCAAACTTGGTGGGCGTGGCCGGATTTTCGTCCACGTTCATTTTTACGACACGCACCTTGCCATCATACTCAGTGGCCAGTTCGTCAATAATGGGGCCAACAGCGCGGCAAGGACCGCACCAGGGAGCCCAAAAATCGAGCAGAACCGGAAGATCGGACTTGAGCACAACGCTTTCAAAGGTGGCGTCAGTGACCTGTTCAGCCATAACTATCTCCTTACGTTGCTTTGTATCGCTCCACGGCCACTATTGGCCTGTGACGCGAACAGAAGCGCATTTAAAGTGTATGCTTCTGTATTGACTAAGAGTAGATACCAATGTGCTCTCTGTCAAGACAATCTCTTGTTTTGCATGGTCTCTTGACACTTTCAGCACAAGCTACACAACATGTCATCGGGTATGATTTTGCCACGGGGTATGGTTTCCATACGCAAATCATGACTGAAACCCCGTGCGCCCAAGAGCCATCCAGCATGGGCAACCATTGCGGCATTATCGGTACATAACAGGGGGCCGGGGATATAAGCCTGGCCTCCCCTGCCTTGCATGAGCTGTTCAATCCGTTCACGCAAGAGTGAGTTGCAGGCTACCCCGCCCGCCATCAGCAGTGTTGTAACACCGGGGTTGCGGTCAAGCGCCCGAGCCATCTTGGCGCACAAGGTATCCACAACAGCCAGATTGAATGAAGCGCAATAATCTTTAAGCGCTTGCGGCGCATGGGCAATATCTGTCAGCGGACGAGGCCATTCCTGCCCCGCCAACTGATGCGCGGCAAGGCCCGTTGCGGCGGTCTTGAGGCCGCTGAAGCTGAAATCCAGATTGTCATTATCAAGATAAGGCCGGGGAAACATGGTTGGCGTGGCATGCCCTGCCCTGGCCAGAGCATCCATAAGCTTGCCGCCAGGATAAGCCAGACCCAGGAATTTGCCAACCTTGTCAAAAGCTTCACCAGCCGCGTCATCAAGAGTGCGCCCAAGGAGGCGGCAATCCCAAGGCGATTCAAGCCGGTAGATGTGCGTGTGCCCGCCCGACACCAGCAAACCAAGGGCTGGAAAATGCAATTTCTGCTCCAGCCCTACTGCCAGAAGGTGCGCATGCAAGTGGTTGACCCCAAGAAAGGGTTTGCCAAGGCCAAGGGCCAGCCCTTTGGCAAAGGCAACGCCCACCAGCAGGCTGCCAAGCAGGCCTGGGCCACGCGCCGCTGCCACAAGATCAATATCAGAATTGGCCTTGCCGCTGCGCCGCATCAGTTCGTCAAACAGCGCGCCCACAAAGCGGTAATGCTCGCGCGAGGCAAGTTCCGGCACCACTCCGCCAAACAGGGCATGCACATCGGCCTGGCTTGCAAGCACGGCATCCACAAGCCGCCCGTCTTCAACCAGCGCCAATGCGGTTTCGTCGCAAGAACTTTCAATTCCCAAACACAACATGCGGTTCGCCATTTACGGTCAAAGGCCGGTACAATAAGGCAGCCACCGCAACCCCGCGGGGGCTGCCGCAAAAGCTATCTGCCCGCGTGACGGGCGTAGATTTTTTCCACTGCCTCAACATCCAGCTTCGAGCCTATATACAGAGGCGTGCGCGCATGGAGCTTGTCCGGCACCCTTTCAAGAATGCGCCCATGCCCGTCGCTCGCCTTGCCGCCAGCCTGTTCTGCGAGAAAAGCCAATGGGTTGGCCTCGCACATCAGGCGCAGTTTGCCATTGGGCTTGTTGGCATCGGGCGGATACATGTAGATACCGCCGTTGATGAGCGTACGGTGAAAGTCGGCCACCAGCGCGCCCACGTAGCGCGAAGAATAGGGTTTGCCGTCCGAAGTTTCGCAACCGTGGAACCAGTTGACGGCATCGCGGGCTGGCGCATCCCATTTTTTCCAGTTGCCTTCGTTGACCGAGTAAATGTGCCCCTGCTCTGGAATGCGCATGTCAGGGTGAGACAGCAAAAATTCGCCCACACCGGGATCAAGGGTAAAGCCGTGCACGCCCTGCCCTGTGCTGAGAACCAGCATGGTAGAAGGGCCATACAGAATATACCCAGCCGCTACCTGCTTGATGCCGGGTTGCAGCACTTCATCCAGCGTTACCTCGCCGGTATGGCCTTCGGGCCTGCGCAAAATAGAGAATATGGTGCCGACATTGATGTTCACGTCAATATTTGTCGACCCGTCAAGAGGATCAAAAATAAGAATATAGTCCCCGCGCGGAAAATCCTTGCTTACGCGTACAAGTTCAGCTTCTTCTTCCGACCCCATCGCGCAGAGAGCGCCGCAACGCTCCATGCGATAAAGCAGGATGCGGTTGGCGATGGAATCCATCTTCTGCACATCTTCACCCTGAACGTTCACTTCGCCCGTGCCGCCGAGGATATCAAGCAGGCCAGCTTTGGCGATACGACGGGAAATGCTTTTTCCCGAAAGGATCAGGTCGTACAGAAGACCAGTAAACTGGCCCGTTGCCTGGGGGCTACGCTTTTGATGCAGCAGCAGGTGTTCCGTAACCGTGATGTCAGCCATTGGGGGCTCCTTACAACATCCAGAAAATTGAGAGGAACAATTGAGCCTTTACCCCTGAAAAGGAAAACCGCCAAGTTAGCAAAAAACTTTACGAATCTTCCGCCGCAACAAAATTGCATGACAAAACTGGTTGCCAGCGTGCGGACTTTTCAGGTTGCACATCTTCCAAAATACTTGCGCCGCCTCGGGGCGGCGCAAGTTTAATCCAGAATGCGTCAGTTCCGTGGCCCGAAGGGGCTTGGCCGCCCACCAGGCAGTGCCGCTGGCTCTTCGCCAGCCGGAGCTGCGGAATCAGGCTTGGCAGCTGCCGGGGCAGCAGCTGGTGCCGCAGCCGGGGCATCGGTCTTGCCGCTGCCTGCGCTGCCGGTGTCGGCAGGCTTTGCAGCGTCATCGCCGTCCTTGGGGCCAAAGGGGCTGGGACGTCCACCAGGCAAGGTAGTGGCATCGTCATCAGGCGCTATGCCAAGGCCGACAGGCGGCTTTTCCTTGCTCTTGGGTGCAGAAGCGCGAGGGGCGCGGTCAACAGAGGCATTTTCACCTGCAAGCTGACGTTCCTGCACTTTGCGGCGTTCGGCATTTTTACGCTTGAGCAGCATGCTGTCCTTGCTGCCGGGCTGAATGTCCGCCCCGCCAGCAGGCTTGGCAGAAGGCTGATCAGCTGTGGCTGTGGCCTGTTCAGGCGTAACGTCCACGTTCAGGCCTTCTTCAAAGCGGTTCTTGTTCTTGCGCACTTCGTGAGGCGGTGGGGTAAGCTTGGGGCGATCCTTCGGGAAGAATGCGAGCCCCTGCTCCACACTGCCATTGCCCTGCGGGAAATTGCCCGACTCGGCCACGGCAAAGACCAGAGGCACATTACCCAGGAAGCGCACATTATAATAGAAGGAGCCGTTCACGTTGGTGCAGGTGCCAGAAGTACTCTTTGCGCTCACTTCGTCCCAGTTCACGCCAGCAAGCGGGGTCGAGGCGAAATCATACTTTCCAGGCCAGAGCAATGCCTGCGGTGAAAGAATGACCACGTCCTGCGGCGTTTGGGAGTATTGCATGAGCGAACGCATATCGAAGTTGACAACAACAACACCGAGGAATTCCGTTCCGTCATAGAGCGGAGAAGCAAGCAGAATTTCAGGCCCAAAGGACGAGTTCTGCACATCGGCGCGCAGGGCGCGTGTGCTCTGCTTTTTGTCTTCGTAAAGCAGCGGAATGAAATCCAGCGGCTTCATGGGATTGGCAGGTTCCTGACCCAAAATGGTGCCATCGTACTTTACCCCTGCAAAACCACTGACCCAGGGAAAGGAGGTAAGGAAGGAAGCAAGCCACTCGCGCGTCGGCGGCTTATCGGCATTGAGCATCGTCCGTTCAAGGCGGCTCAGCTCAACGTCAATACCCATCATGCTGTGCGTGAGGGAAAGCGCCTGGGGCGAAAGATTGCCCTTTTCTTCAAAATCCACGGTGGCCGGGGGGCTCACATAGCTGTTCCACAACGACTTTGTGGATTTCCAGACGTTCTTGGTGGGCTGGTATGAACTGCAACCCGTTACAAGAGATGCAGCAAATGCCAGCAAAAAGAAATAACGCACATATGATTTCAACACAGTGTTCTCCCTCATTAACTGTGCGCCCTGGCTTCGACACGTTCAGCCAAAGCTTCAAGCATGCTTATCAGCTTGTCCTTGCCGCTGGCATGTTCTGCCGTAGCAGCGGGTTGGACAAGATCTACCGTCTGGGCGTTGCCCAGTCGCGCAGTCAACGTAGTAATGCGCTGACGCAAATCAGCGCTTTCTTCCGGATGTACCGCTGCGGCAGCAAGCTCATGGTAAATATCAAGTGCGCCCTTGATGTCACCCTGTTCTGCCAGCACTTCGGCCATAGAGCGGGTACGCAGCGAAAAACGCTCCTCCCCTTCATCTGCATCGTCTACAACAACAGCTTCGGACTGGGTGACCGGGGCAGCATATGCGGCATACGCATCTGCGCCGCGAGCCAGCATGGAAGGAGTGTCTTCCGATTCTGCTGGCAGGGCCTCATCGTCCGCCATGGCAAGATCAGGATCAAAATCAATAGGATCGTGAGCGTCAACGTCATCAATGTGAGCATCAGCATCAAGCGGGGCATCCGCGTCATGCATGGCGGTTACCAAGCCGGGAGCAGTTGCCAGAACGGGAGCGGCAACAAATTGCTCAGCCGCTTCTGCCACGGTCGCTGCAGCCCCAGTTACTGCCGGATTTGCAGCCGTTGATGTCGCTGCAAATGCCGCCTCATGTGCGGATGGGCCAGCAGCAGGGATGGCGGCCTCGGAACGCGCCTGCAAATTGGCCCCAGCGCCAGCAGCGACTCCAGCTCCAGACAGGGAGGCCAGCCCCTGGTTGATGACTTCGTGCAATGATACCGGGCCCTTTGAAAAATTGAGGGCCAGAAACCGCAGCACGGCAGCAGTATCAGGCGCATCGCCAGCAGCATTGATGCATGCGGCCCATGCCTGCCAAAAGCCTGCATAGGTAGAAAACATTTTTGTCAGCCTGCCCACCTGCTTTTCGCAGGCTTCGAGCCGATTGGCGGTGTGCAGCAGCTCTATGAGAAAAAGCCTGGCTTCAAGAAATTCCTCGTGCCGGGCAAGCCCCTGCTCCAGAATTTCAACGGCTTCATCTGTGCGTCCAGCCTCGGAAAGCAGACGCGCCAGAGGGAAAAAGACCTTGGAATTGGGCTCAAGCTCCAGGACTTCTTTATACCATTCAATTTTTTCCGTCATGGTTTCTGCTCCCGCCCCGTTTTCGCCACCTCGCCAAAAAGATAGAGCACCTCATTATCGCGAATATAGTGGAGGCGCTGACGAATGACTTTTTCCATATACTGGCTGTCGGACTGCAAAAGGCGAATTTCACGGCTCAGAGAGAGGTTCTCCGCATCGAGGCTTGCAATCTGCTTTTCAAGCTCGGCGTACTGGTGCTTGAGCTCTCGGTATTCAATAAGGCCGGTGGGCCCCCAGACCATGCGGGCAAAAAACACCACATTAACAAGGCCCAGCACAACCAGAATAAAGGTACGCCAAAACATTACTGCAGCAGCCGTTGAGGTTGAGAACCGTTACCCGCTGAAAGACGCAGTTCAGCCAAAAAAGTGGCCGTGGCCTTTTCAAGCCGCGTAACGTCTTCTTCCGCAAGGTTCATCTGGTCTACCTGATGCAGATAATCCTTGAGGGTGTTCAGTTCCTGATCAAAGTGACGGCCCCAGACCCCGGCGCGCATGTCGGGCTCCAGCTCCAGAATGGTCTGGATGCAGTTTTTCAGGCGGATCTGCAACGTACTCATGCGTTGTTCCCGTTAGCCTGCCTGTTTACGCGTGTTGCGGTAAAAATCATAGCAATAGTTGGCCCCTGAAACCACGGCCAGCACCAGCGCTATATAGAGCAGCACAAGGCCAAGCAACCGCAGATCCATGCCCCACAATGGATAATGCAGGGCAAGAGGCACAATGGCAAAAATCTGGAGCACAGTCTTGGCCTTACCGAACTTGTCGGCGGCAAGCACGATGCCCTCGTCAATGGCAATGGCGCGCAGGCCTGTGACCACAAGCTCGCGGCATACAATAATGATAACCACCCAGGCGGGCGCCCAGTCCAGCTTCACAAACATGATCAGCACCGAGCAAATCAGCACTTTGTCGGCCAGCGGGTCCAAAAACTTGCCCATGCTGGTGACCATATTGGAGCGGCGGGCAATATAACCGTCTGCCCAGTCGGTAAGGGAGGCAAAAATAAAGGCCAGAGTAGCCAAAATGCAGGTCATCGGGCCTTCAAAATAGAGCAGCAAAACAACCAGAGGGGTCATTAAAATGCGTAACAGTGTAATTTTATTAGCAAGATTAAGCATTCTTCCTCTCAGGCGCTCCGTGCGAATTTTTTAAAGCGTTACCACAAAAGAACACGGGAGAAAAGGAGAAAAAAGCTCCCCCGGCGACCGTGCACCAGCCGCCAGGGAAGCCTGCATTCTATCGGGGCAAACCTGCAGGGGCGCAACTAGCTGCGCGAACCGGCAAGGGCTTCCAAGCTACCGTCGGCGGCAGCGGCAATTGAATCTGCCAGGCTAAGAAAGGCTTCCTTGGCTGCGCTTTCCGCTTCAAGGTACACCACAGGAATACCTTTGTCAGCCGCAACCACAGTTGTGGGATCCAGCGGCACAGCGCCGAGGAACTTGAGCCCGTAGCGTTTGGCCAGATCTTCGCCGCCGCCCTTCTTGAACAGGTCGATTTCCTGATGGCAGTGCGGGCACACGAGGCCGCTCATGTTTTCCACCACGCCAAGCACGTTGGAGTTGGTGTACTGCAAAAAGTTGATGGCCTTGCGCACGTCTGCCAGCGAAATTTCCTGCGGGGTGGTCACAACCACGCACAGGGCATCGGGAATGGACTGCATGACGGTCATGTGCTCATCGCCCGTTCCTGGAGGGGAGTCAATGAGCAGAAAATCAAGGTCACCCCACTTCACGTCCGCAATAAACTGCCGGATAGCCGAAGTTTTTTTGGGGCCGCGCCACAGAATGGCCTGATCCTTGTCTTGCAGGAACGTATCCATTGAAATGACGGAAAGATTTTCGTCATAGGCGGCAGGAATCATCAGCTGGGTGGCTTCGTCAATCTCGACAGTGCTGGTAAGGCCGAGCAGGTTGGGCACGCTCGGGCCGTGCATGTCCACATCAAGAATGCCGACTTTGAACCCGCGCCGCGCCAGCGCCGCTGCGGTGTTGACGGTCACGGAGCTTTTGCCCACCCCGCCCTTGCCGCTCATGACAAATATCTTGTGGCGTATATGGCCCAAGCGGTCAGCGATTACGCGGTCCTGCTTGGCCATAGGGTCATTACACTCTCCATTGCCGCCATTGCTCTTTGCACTGGAGCAAGAGGATGCAGAAGAACAGGATGAACAGGATCCCATGACATCTCCTTCAATTGTAGCGGACGCTTACGACGGCGTATCTACCAGCCGTGATCGCCCACCAGATCTACAAAAACTACCGGCCCCAGGTCTTCGGAGCTAACGCGCCCCTGCTCTTTGCGCACGCGCACAAGGCGCTGCGTACGGGGCTTTGACCCTACTGGGATAAGCATGATGCCGCCCTCGTCAAGCTGATCAACAAGAGGACGCGGCACTTCCGGCCCGCCGGCAGTAACGATGATACGGTCAAATGGCGCGGCTTCAGGCATGCCAAGCGTGCCGTCACGCCGCTGCATGTGGATACCCCTAAGTCCCAGTTGCCGCAAGAGCCCTGAAGTAATTTGATACAGCTCGCGCATGCGCTCAACGGTAAAGACCGTGCAGCCAATGGTGGCAAGCACTGCGGCCTGATAGCCGGAGCCGGTGCCAACCTCAAGCACGCGCATCCCCCGCTGCACTTCAAGCAGCTGGGTCATCAAGGCAACAATATAGGGCTGAGAAATGGTCTGCCCGTAGCCAATGGGCAAGGGAGTGTCTTCGTAGGCCTGGGAGCGCAGCGCTTCCTGCACAAAAAGATGGCGCGGCACAGCAAACATGGCCCCCAGCACCGCCGGATCGCTGATTCCGCGCGCTTCAAGCTGCTCGCGCACCATCCTGCGCCGCAGACGTTTTGGGTCCACGGACGGAGAAGGCTCGCGGGGCGTACCCCCAGCCGCAGAATATTTGCTGTACTGCATACTGCGGAAGTGAAAACAGATTTTTCCTGCCAAGTCAATGCGCCATCGGGGATGGCTTGCAGAGATATCAAGACAAGTTCCAGACTTTCCCTTGAAACTTGCCATTCTTTATGCAACCCTTCGGGAAGCGAGAATGAGGAGTCGGCAATGCGTAAAAGAAGTTTGTTTTCATCGGTACTAGGTATTATAGTGGTCGCCATTCTGGTTTTAGGCGGCTATACTTTTTTTAAAGATCTTGAAGGCCCTACTGTTGATATTACACCAAATACAGGCAGGGTTTCAGCCGCAAGCGTCCTCAAGGTCCGTATGAAGGATCCGTCAGGCATCCGCTCCATTACAGTTGGCGTGCGAAAGAACAACGTCCTCAATGTCATCTACAGCAAGCACTTTGACCAGTATATTCCTGAACGCGAAGTGGATGTCCCCATGAAGGATGCCAACCTGCGTGAAGGTGCTTTTGAGCTTGAAATCCGCGCCACGGACGGGTCACTTGCCGGTTTTGGTCAGGGCAATACGCGCACCGTCCAGTTGCCTATGCGCTTTGATACGCAGCCGCCGCGCATTTCCGTCAAAACTCTGCCCCCCAACGTGCGCAGGGGCGGCACCGCCGTGGTGCGTTATACTGTTGATAAAGAAGTGAGCAATAGTGGCGTGCTTGTTGCTGGCTACTTTGTGCCCGGCTACATGCAAAAAGACGGCAGCTATATCTGCTTTTTCCCTTTCCCGTACACAATGACCGCCAGAGACTACAAGAACAGCGTTGAGATCACGGCCACAGACCTTGCGGGCAACGTCACCAAAAGCCACCTCACGGTCATGTCCTTTGAAAGAACGTTCAAGAGCGACAGCATTGAAGTGACGGACAACTTTCTGATGGCGGTTGAGAGCAAGCTGCGCGACTTGGCCCCCGATGCCACAAACCCGCTGGAGTGCTACCTGTATATCAACAATCAGGTGCGCGCCGCCAATGTGCAGACCCTGCGCGAAATTGGACGGGACACTGCCGCGGCCATGCTGTGGAGCGGCGTTTTTGAGCGTTTGCCGCGCTCTGCCCCGCGTGCCGGATTTGGCGACCACCGTTTCTTCAACTATCAGGGCAAGCCCGTGGGCGAATCCTATCACCTGGGATTTGACCTTGCTTCGGTGCGCAATGCCGAGGTACCCGCCGCCAACAGCGGCCGCGTGGTCTTCTGCGGCAATCTTGGCATCTACGGCAACCTCATTGTCATTGACCACGGCCTGGGCCTCATGTCCATTTACTCCCACCTCAACGATCAGCTGGTTAAAGTGAGCGATGTGGTGCAGCGAGGCCAGATCATTGGCCATACAGGCAGCACAGGCCTTGCCTTTGGCGATCACCTGCACTTTGGCATCCTGGTGGGCGGCGTGGAAGTGACCCCTCTTGAGTGGCTTGACCCCAAGTGGATCAAGGACAACGTCACAGGTCGCATTGATGCTTCCATGACGCAACAGTAGTTGCCGCAGCAAAGTATAGTTTAGCGTTTCAATATCCCTTTTTACTCCCGCTGATAAAATTACGGCCTGTAGATTTTGAACCGTTCCAAGAGTGGATGGTTTAAAATCAGCAGGCCGTAATTTTTTTATGCAAAGGGGCTTGAATTCTTTTCACGTTCAAGTGTAGCCTGAATTTATGAAAGAAAGTAAATAAGTTCTACTTCAGCTTTCCTGAAGACATCAGGCCCAAATCACATAAACCTGTTTCATGTGAGGACTTGTTCGTGTCTCCACCACTATTTTATCTCGGTCTTGATATTGGTTCCACCACAGTAAAACTGGCGCTGCTGAACGGCGACGGATCTGTTGCCGAAACCCGCTACAGCCGTCACGGCACGGCAGTTCGCGCCACCATGGCAGCCCTGCTTACCGAAGTCTCCCGGCTCTACCCCTTAGCCACCGTGCGCTGCGCCATGACAGGCTCCGGCGCTCTTGATCTCAGCAATCAGCTCTCCATCCCCTTTGTTCAGGAGCTGTTGGCAACAGCCCGCGCCATTTCCTATGCTGCGCCGGATACTTCCGTGGCTGTGGAACTGGGCGGCGAAGACGCCAAGCTGCTCTATCTGGGGCAGGATGTGGAACTGCGCATGAACGAATCGTGCGCGGGCGGCACCGGGGCCTTCATCGACCAGATGGCCCGTCTGCTCAGCACGGATGCGGGCGGCCTCAATGATCTGGCGGCAAGGCATTCCACGCTCTACCCCATCGCCTCGCGCTGCGGCGTGTTCGCCAAAACGGATATTGTGCCCCTGCTCAACGGCGGCGTACCGCGTGAAGATATCGCGGCCTCCATCTTTCAGGCGGTGGTGGAGCAAACCATCGGCGGGCTGGCCTGCGGCAGGCCCATTACCGGCAAGGTTGCCTTTTTGGGCGGGCCGTTGCACTTTCTGCCCGAACTCAAAAATCTGTTCATCCAGAATCTTGATCTTGCGGAGGCGCACATTGCGCACCTGCCCCATGCCCAGTGCACAGCCGCCATTGGCGCTGCGCGTTGCGCCATGTCGCTTGAAGAACACGAAACAGATGCCAAACCGCTCGATCTGGCCGATCTTGCCCGGAGCACCAGCAGCCTTTCGCACGCGCCCAAGGTCGCCGCAGAAAAAATTCTCCCTGCCATGTTTGCCGACAGCGCGGAATACGCGCGCTTCTGCCAGCGCCACGCAACAGCCAATGTGCTGCCCTCCGCAGATATCCGGCAGGCCCGGGGACCACTGTTCCTGGGGCTGGATCTCGGTTCAACCACGGTCAAGGCCGTGCTGGTAGACAACAAACAGCGCATTCTTGATTCCTGCTACGCTTCCAACGGCGGCAATCCGTTACAGACCCTGCTGCCCCCGCTGGCAGACATGCTTGAACGCATCCCTGACGGCGCATGGCTTGCCGCATCCGGGGCCACGGGCTACGGAGCGCATCTGGCAGAATCCGCCCTTGGCGTGGATACCGTGCTGGTGGAAACCCTGGCACATTTCAAGGCGGCCACGCGCCTTGTGCCAGAAGTCAGCTATGTCATAGACATAGGCGGCCAGGACATGAAATGCCTCAAGGTGGATAACGGCGTTATCAGCGACGTGAGCCTCAACGAGGCCTGTTCCGCTGGCTGCGGGGCTTTTCTTGAGAGCTTTGCCAAAGGCCTTGGCCTGAGCATGCAGGAGTTTGTGGATATTTCCCTGTACGCCGCGCATCCGGCTGATCTTGGCTCGCGCTGCACGGTTTTTATGAATTCGCGCGTCACGCAGGCCCAGAAAGACGGCTTGCAGATCGCCGACATTGCGGCGGGGCTTTGCTATTCTGTTGTGCGCAATGCGCTGGACAAGGTGCTGCGCATCAAAAATGTGGCAGAGCTGGGCGAACATGTGGTTGTGCAGGGCGGATCTTTCCTCAACGACGCCCTGCTCTGCGCCATGGAGCGCACTTTGGGGCGGCATGTGCACCGCCCTGCGGCTTCCGGCCTCATGGGAGCTTACGGGGCAGCCCTTGAATCTCTGGAAAAGGCGGAATGCGTCAGCGTCCGCTCTTCCATCACTGCCCCGCTTATCCGTGGTTTGGCCATGCGTACGCGCAGCTTTCGCTGCCGCGACTGCGGCAACAACTGCCTGCTCACAGAAACGCGCTTTTCGCACGGTTCGCGTCACATCGCGGGCAACAGGTGCGACAGGTTCAGTGAGGCGCACCGTGGCGCAACCGTCACGGCTCCCAACCTTGTAGCCTGGAAAAACCAGCGCCTGTTCCGCTACGAACCGCTGCCCCTTGAATCCGCGCCGCGCGGCAGGCTGGGCATCCCCAGAGTTCTGAACGTCTACGCGCACTATCCTTTCTGGTTCACCCTCTTTACTTCGCTGGGATTCCGGGTTGAAGTGTCGCCGCCTACCAGCCGCGCCCTGTTTGCGGCGGGCCTGTCGTCCGTGCCCTCCCAAAGCGTATGCTACCCAGCCAAGCTGGCGCATGGTCATGTGCTGGCCCTGATTGAAAGCGGCATCAAGAGCATTTTCTTCCCCTGCATACCGCGCGAGGCGCAGGAATTTGCCGAAATGTGCGATTCCTTCTCCTGCCCGGTGGCCTGCGGCTATCCGCAGGTGGTGCGCGAGAATCTGCCGGAACTCAAGGATGCCGGGGCCGTCATGCACTCGCCCTTTGTAAACCTCACGCACACGGCCTCGCTGGTGCGCAACCTCTGCCGCGAATTCAACCTGCCAAGGGGTGAAGTACGCTCCGCAGTGCGGGCGGCGCGGCACGAGCAGGCGCACTATCTGCGTGAACTGCGCGCCGAGGCGGAACACATCTATGCCGAAATCCTGCGCAACAAGGGCGTTCTGGTGGTTCTGGCCGGCCGCCCCTACCATGCGGACCCGCAGGTGCACCACGGTCTGCCCGACTTCATCGCCTCGCTGGGCGCTGCGGTCATCAGCGAGGACGCCATGCCCCGCAGCTGGACAGGCCACCGAATGTCCTTTCCCCTGCGGGCGCGCAATCAATGGACATACGCCGCCCGTCTCTACCGGGCGGGATTGTGGGCCTGCGAGGCAGACCACGGCACCGCGCGGGTGGAACTCGTGCAACTGACTTCCTTTGGCTGCGGCATAGACGCCATCACTGCCGACCAGATGCGGGAGCTCATGCGCGCCCATGGCAAGCTGTACACCCTCATCAAGATGGACGAGGGCAATGCCCTGGCCTCTGCGCGTATTCGTATCCGCTCGCTGCTGGCAGTGAGCCGCACCAGGGCTGGAGACAGCACAGCAACCGCAGTTTCCCACGCGCCGCCGGTGTTCAACAAACGTGATGCGGCCACGCATACCATTCTTGTACCGCAAATGGCCCCGCTGCATTTTCCGCTCATGACCCAGGCCATCGCGGGCAGCGGACACACCATCCAGTTGCTGCCCACGGTGAACGCAGAAGCCGTGAGTCTGGGGCAGGCTTATGTAAACAACGATGCCTGCTACCCGGCCATCGTGGCTATTGGGCAGCTATTACAGGCTCTGCGCGATGGCGGGCTTGATCCACGCCGCACGGCCCTGCTGCTTTCGCAGACATGCGGCCCCTGCCGGGCCAGCAATTATCCGGCTCTGCTGCGCAGGGCGCTTATGGAATACGGCTACGACCCGGTGCCCGTGCTCACGCTCAATGCCTCGGGGTCAGAGAGCCAGCCAGGCCTGCGGCCTGACCGCGCCCTGCTCTGGCGCATGCTGCTTGGCATGCTTGCCGGCGACATGCTGCAAAGGCTTTCATTATTTACAGGCACCTACGAATGCCATGCAGGGCAAACCGAAGACAGGGTGCAGCACTGGCTGCAAACTCTGATTCCTGTGGTGCGCAAGGGGGATGAAACCGCTCTGCGGCAACTGCTGCCCCGCCTCGTGCAGGATTTTGCCTCCATCCGCACAGCACTGTCCCCCAAGCCACGGGTGGCTGTTGTGGGCGAAATCCTGCTGACCTATCATGCAGACGCCAACAATCACATTGTTGAGCAGATCAGGCAGGAAGGCGGCGAACCCCTCTTGCCGGACTTTGCCAACTTCATGCTCTACTGCCTGCGCGATGCCGTGTACGACTGGCGTTATCAGGGCGGCAGCGCCTGGGCTGCGCTGGGCAATGGACTTGTGATGCGCCGCATTGAAGGTGTGCGCCGCTACATGCGCGGCGCGCTCAACACCTCGCACCTGAGCGCCCACGTCATGCCTGTGGCGCATATTGACGATCTGGCCCGGCTGGGCGAAAGCGTCATGTCCCTTGGCAACAGCGCTGGCGAGGGCTGGCTGCTGCCTGCAGAAATGCTGGAGTTTCTCGAACACGGCACAAACAACATACTCTGCCTGCAACCCTTTGGCTGCCTGCCGAACCACGTGGTGGGGCGCGGCGCGTTCAAGGCCGTTCGCCGTCAGCGCTCCGAGGCCAACATCATGGCGCTTGATTACGACCCCGGCAGCAGCGAGGCCAATCAGCTCAACCGCATACGGCTTTTCATGGCTATCGCCAGAGAGAAGGAAAAGGACAGGGAAGAAGCCGCCCGGCATGCCCGGCACACCTATGCGGGCACAATGGGAAGCGACAGAGCATACTGGCAGCAATAAACCGCAAAAAAACCGCCCGCTGGAATCATCCCGGCGGGCGGTTTTATATTATCTGCACAAAATCACATCATGCCCAGCAAATTATCTGAAGCATAAGGGAACAAAATGCCTGTTCCAGCTACGCTGAAAAAGGCTATTCTTCGCGGGGGGGCAGTTCCCTGCCGCCTTCTTCAAGGCGTTGCAGGAACTTGTCACGGCATTCATAGCTACAGAAACGGTGAACTTTTTCACCGTCGCGCACGGAAATAGAACCGTCAACGGCCACATACGCGCCGCATTCGGGGTCTTTGACCATCTCGCCCGCGGCAACCTTACGCTCCATTTCAGCAGCGCTTTCCTGCTTGCTTTCCTTCTGCTTCTTGTTCAGATCATTGGCAAAAAGGCGATACAGGGCGTAGCCCGCCAAAATCAGAATGAGCCACTTTACCATTTGTTATGCTCCTTAATCCCGTGGCACGGGTCGCGTAAGGCTGGAGTGCAGCCCTTTCAGGCATATTAAAGCCGTGGAAGACAATATCACAGAGGGCGGCACCAGTCACTGAAAAATTCTGTCCCCTTCCACGCGGCAGACTGTACGCGCCAGCCAATCCCTTACGGGCAGACCGTCTACAACGATCAGAGGCGCAATATCAAGCAACGGCCGCATGACAAAAGCCCTCACCGTCAGGCGTGGATGCGGCACAAGGCAATGGGGATCGGTGCTCCGCTCCTGCCCAAAAAGCAGAAGGTCAATATCAATCACGCGCGGCCCAAAACGCAGTACCGGGTCAGGGCTGCGCACCCGCCCAAGCCTGGCCTCTATCTCCAGCAGAGCGTCCACAAGGCTGCAAGGCCGCCAGTTATCGCCGGGAAAAAGCTCAACCGCCTGATTGAGGAACCAGGGTTGCTCCGTATATTCCTGCGGTTCTGTCCGGTAGACGGGGGATACTGCGCTAATGCCCATTTCCGGCAGTGTGGCCAGGGCGTCCAGGGCTGCTGCAAGTTTTTCTGCCGCGATGTCGCAGTTGGAGCCAAGGCTCACGTAGGCCCGCAGTTTTGTTTGATCTGCCATCAGGTTTCCTTCAGATAGGTTCAGCCCGCTTTTTAGCAAGGTTTGCAGCATATCTTTTTTTGCGGAAAGGATAAAGCCCACCGCATGCAACGCATCCGGGCGGTTTTGATTGCAAAAGGCTTGCTCCGTTGCAGTAAGGCGGCTAGCATGGGCGCATGGCACATCCACGCACCAAAGCCCCTGCCCTGGCAACTATTTTACCCCTGTGGCGGGATTTTTTGCTGGCCCAGCGCGGCCTCTCGCCCAATACGGTTGAAGCCTACGGGCAAGATCTTGAGAGTTTTTTTCTGTACCGGCAGGAGCTGGCCCAGGGCGCGGCGGAAGAATCCCTGCCCGACCCCGATGAGCAGGAGATTTTTCTGTATCTTGCCTGGCTGCGCGCGCGGCAGAACACAGGGCGCACCCTTGCACGGCGTCTTTCCGCCCTGCGGGCATTTTTCGCCTTTGCCGTTGATGAAGGCAGGCTGCGTAAAAACCCCGCTGAATTGCTGGAAAACCCCAAATTGCCCCAGCACCTGCCGGAGGTGCTGACAAGGGACGAAATGGAATCCCTGCTTGCCCAGCCAGACCTGCGCGACAAAAGCGGCAAGCGCGACCGTTGCATGCTTGAGCTTCTATACGCCGCAGGCTTACGCGTTTCTGAGCTGTGCACCATGTGCGTGCCGGATCTTGACCTGCAACGCGGCCTTGTGCGCGTGTTTGGCAAGGGTTCCAAAGAAAGGCTGGTGCCCCTGCACGACCTGATGCAGCAAATGCTGGCAGACTATATCAGCGCATGCAGGCCCCTGTTTGCGCCCACGGGCAACCAGCTTTTCGTCAACCGCTCGGGCCGTGCCCTGACGCGCCAGTACGTGTGGAAAATGGTTAAAAAGTATGCGCTTGAGGCGGGCATCCGACGCGCCATTTCGCCGCACACGTTCAGGCATTCCTTTGCCACGCACCTTCTCGAGGGCGGCGCAGACCTGCGCGCCGTGCAGATGCTGCTTGGGCACGCCGACATAAGCGCCACAGAAATTTATACCCATGTGCAGGCCGAACGCCTGCGCGGCATACACCATCAATTCCACCCCCGGAGCCGCCAGTGATCCCTGCGCCGGAAACGACCCCACAGGCGGCATCCGCCCAAACCGCAACTGATCAGACTGCCTCCGTACAGGCAGCGTCCGCTTCCGCGGCCTCAGCGTTGCAGCATACAGCCGGGACAACGCTCATCACCTGCCACGCCAATGCGGATTTTGACGCCTTTGCAGCCATGCTGGCGGCACGATTCCTTTACACACCGCATGTGCTGCTCTTTCCCGGCACGCAGGAGCGCGGCCTGCAAAAGCTCATTGCCGGGCTGGACACGGCGGCGCTGGGCATTGTGGAAACTTCGGCAATCCCGTGGGATTTCATAACCCGCCTTGTGGTTGTGGATACCCGTCAGCGTGGCCGCATTAGCCATGTGGCCCAATTGCTCGACCGTGATGACGTGACCGTGGAACTGTGGGATCACCACCCGGATTCTACGGACGACATCACAAGTCCGCATATGCACATGGCACACATAGGCTCTGTCACAAGCCTCATTGTGCAGGCCATTTCGGAGCGTGGCCTCAGCCTCAGCGCGGACGATGCCACCCTGCTGGGTCTTGGCATTTATGGCGACACCGGCTCTTTCACCTACTCTTCAACCACGCAGGCCGATTTTATGGCGGCGGCATGGCTGCTCGGGCAGGGCATGGATGTGAACCGCATTGATGCTCTGGCGGCCCACGAACTCACAAGCCTGCACATACAGGCCCTGAACAGCCTGCTGGAGTCCACCCAGACGTACAACATCAACAATGTTCAGGTAACGCTTTCAGAAGCCGCCATGGAACATTATCTGGGTGATTTCGCCTATCTGGCCCACCGACTCATGGAAATGGAAAGATTCCCGGTGCTGTTTGCCATCGGGCTTATGGACGACCGCATTCAGGTGGTGGCCCGCAGCCGCAACGAGGCCATCAACGTAGGCGACATCTGCGCGGCCCTTGGCGGCGGCGGCCATGCCTACGCGGCTTCGGCCTCCGTGCGCTCCATGACGGTGCATGAAGTGCGCGATATGATTCTGCGCCACCTCTACGCTCAGGCCTACCCAGATAAAACAGCGCGCGAATACATGTCTTCGCCAGCCGTGGGCATTGAGGCCACTGCCACCATTCATGAGGCAGATGAACTCATGCTCCACTTCGGGCTCAAGGCCGTACCGGTCTTCATGCCCGATACCCGCCAGTGCATCGGCCTGCTGGATGCCCTCACGGCCTCGCGGGCCAGCGCCCACGGCCTTGGCGCATCCACGGTTGAAGACTACATGAGCCGCAGAATCACCACACTGCCGCCAGACGCAACGCTCAAGGATCTGACCACCACCATCGTGGGAGGCCGCCAGCGCCTTGTGCCCATTGTGGAAGACGACAAGGTTATCGGCGTGGTCACGCGCACAGACCTTATCAATGTTTTTGCGCAGGAGCCGGGTCATATGCCGGAACCGCGCACCACCAGCGGCAAGGAACGCAACCTTGGCAAGCTCATACAGGACAGACTGCCCCTTGCCAGCCGCAACATGCTGCACCTTGCGGGCAGGCTGGGGAGGGAGCTAGGGCTGCCGGTATATGCCGTGGGCGGCTTTGTGCGCGATCTTCTGCTCCAACGCCCCAACCAGGATATTGATCTGGTGGTGGAGGGCAACGGCATAGCCCTTGCGCGGGCACTGGCAAAAGAACTCAACGGGCGAGTGCGCGAACACCAGAAATTCCTCACCTCTGTGGTCATTTACACCGATGCCGCAGGGGCCGAAGCCCGCATCGACGTAGCCACGGCGCGCCTTGAATATTATGAATACCCTGCGGCCTTGCCCACGGTTGAGCTTTCGTCCATCAAGATGGATCTGTTCCGCCGCGATTTTTCCATCAACGCTCTGGCTGTACGGCTTGATTGCGAGCCGTTCGGCCAGTTGGTGGATTTTTTCGGCGGCCAGCGCGACATCAAGGAGCGCGTCATCAGGGTGCTGCACACCCTGAGCTTTGTGGAAGACCCCACCCGCTGCCTCAGAGCTGTGCGCTTTGAGCAGCGCTATAACTTCCACATCGGGGCAGGTACGGAAAAGCTCATCAAGAACGCCCTCAAGCTCAAGCTCATGGACAAGCTCTCGGGCTTTCGGCTGTTCCACGAGTTCCAGCATATCTGCGATGAGGAAGACCCTTCGGCCTGCATTGCGCGTCTTGACCAGCTCGGCGTACTTGAGGCGGTTTCTCCCCTGCTGTCGCTCAATCCCACGCGCAAAAACCTGCTGCTGCGGCTTCAGGAGACGCTCACGTGGTACAGGCTGCTGTATTTTGAAGAGGCTGCCCAACCATGGCTGGCCTTCTTTCTGGCCCTCAACCACAACATGAGCTATGCCGATACGGCAAATCACTATCAGCGCATGGGCCTGCCCGAACCCCGACGGGCCGACATTTTGCGCCAGCGCGAGCACATGCGCGTGGTGCGCGGCAAGCTGGAGCCGTGGCAAAAAGACCATGAGGCAGGCAAGGAGAGCATCAGCACCCTGTGCGCCCTGCTGCGGCCCCTTTCGCTCGAATGCCTGCTCTACCTCATGGCAGACACAAGCAATGCCGCCTTGCAAAAAAACCTTTCGCGCTACATTACCCAGTGGCGCAAAGAAAAGACGGATGTGAGCGGCGAAGACCTGCGCATCATGGGGCTGGAACCCGGCCCCGCCTTTGGGCGCATTCTGGACGCCGTGCTTGCAGCCAAGCTTGACGGCACGGCCGCAACGCCAGAGCAGCAGATGGATCTGGCGCGCAGCCTCGTGTGCAGTATCGCCGCAAAATCCGGCAATGGGAATGAAGAACAAACCAGTCGGAATTCTTCACTTGCCCAGCGTTTATAAGAGGTGTATAGAAACCAACTATGAAACAACTATGGGCTCCATGGCGCATTGAGTACATTCTTGGCCCCAAGCCAGACTCCTGCGTGTTCTGCCTCCCCGAGCATACGGCGGATGACGAGCAGCGCCTTGTACTGCACAGAGGCCGGATGGCCTTTGTCATCATGAACAAATTCCCGTATAATAACGGGCATATCATGGTGTGCCCATATCGGCACGTTATGCTGCTGGCTGACCTCAAGCCGGAAGAAACCCATGAAATCATGGATCTTTTACAGCAGTGTACTGTAATCTTAAAGCAGCACTTTAACTGTGAAGGCATCAATATCGGCCTGAACCAGGGGCAGGCAGCGGGCGCGGGCATTCGCGAACATCTGCATTTTCACCTGGTGCCGCGCTGGACGGGCGACTCTTCATTCATGGCAGTGTTTGACGAAGTGCGCACCATGCCCGAACACTTGAGCCGCACCTATGCGGCACTGAAACCGTATTTCACGAATGGCGCGGCCAATGGCAAGCAAGACCGCGCCGCTTCCACGCCCGGGCAGGAAGGTTGCGGCTCGTAAGGGCTGCATGACCTTGTGGCGGGGATTGTCTTTTTCGCAGGGGGCGACAAAGACCGGCTGGAGAGCGCGATGCTGTGCCCTCTTGGGCGATGCGGCATTCTCAAAAAGCCCGTGAAGTTTTTTTGAGATAGCTTTATTTAGCCTGAGGAGTATGTCTATGCGGTATATTAAAGTATTTTTGCTCGCCATCCTCTTTTTCCTCGCTCTTGTGTTCTTTTTTCAGAACCAGGGCGCGCTCTCCCAGAGCATGGTGCTCACGCTCAACCTGTTCTTTATTCCCGCCATGTCTTCCATCGCCCTGCCCTTCTACTTTCTGGTCATCGCGGCCTTCGCCTGTGGCGCCTTGATGACTCTGGGCTTTCTGGTGTGGGACAAGGTCAATCTGACCGCCCGCCTGATGAAGCAGAAATGGCAGATCAGCAGCCTTGAGCGCGAACTTGAAAAAACCAAGAAAAAGCTTGGCGCAGACACAGCCCGCGCGCAGTTCTTCAGCAAGAACGGCAAGGCCGACGCCCAGCCCGCGCCTGTGGCCCCCGTTGCCGCAACTGCTGCTGCCACCGAAGAATCACTGGTTCCGGATCCTGACAAGCAGCACTAGACGTTTCGCAATCCGCTTTGTGGCGCTGTTCGGCTGAGGGTCTGGGCAGCGCCACAATTTTTTTATGGTTGCGGTAATCCGCAACCGTCACCGTCACCCCAAGAATTACTATGTCTGAAGCCCCCGCAAAACTGACCCCCATGTTTGAGCAGTACATGGGCATCAAGGCCGAACACCCCGATGCCCTGCTGTTTTACCGCATGGGCGACTTTTATGAACTGTTTCTTGAAGACGCCAAGGTTGCGGCCCGCGAGCTTCAGATTGCCCTCACCAGCCGCAGCAGGGATGCAGAAAACCCCATCCCCATGTGCGGCGTACCGTGGCATGCGGTGGAGGGCTACGTGGCCCAGCTCATCGACAAGGGCTATCACGTTGCCATCTGCGACCAGACAGAAGACCCAAAAGCCGCCAAGGGGCTGGTCAAGCGGGCCGTTACGCGTGTTATCACGCCCGGCACCGTGCTGGAAGACGCCAACCTCGCCAGCAAGAGCCATAACTTTTTGGGGGCGCTGTGCCCTTCCGCCTCCGGTGGAGCTGGCGGCCTTGCCTGGGCGGATATTTCCACGGGCCAGTGGTCTGGCGTTGAGTTCAAGCGCGAAGCCGAACTCTGGCAGTGGGTGCAAAAACTTGCCCCGCGCGAACTGCTGGTGCCGGAAGGGGTCGAGCCGCCCCAACGGTGCATTCTGGAAGGTATAAGGCTTGTGCGCATGCCCGCGCCCCAGTTTGACCTCAAACGCGCCACAGAGCGCGTTGTGGCCGCTCAGGGCGTGCGCGAGGCTGGCGCTCTTGGACTGGAAGGCAAGCCGGAGCTCATGCGTGCCTGCGGCGCGCTGCTGGTCTATCTGAGCCAGACGCAGATGCGCAACCCCGACCACCTCATGCCCTTTGCTCCGCTTGATCTTGGCCGCCGCCTGCTCATTGACGATGTGACCGAGCGTAACCTTGAAATTTTTTTCCGCCTCAATGGCCGCAAGGGCAAAGGCACCCTGCGCCATGTGCTGGACGACACCATGACTCCCATGGGCGGCAGGCTGCTTGAAGACATGCTGCGCCACCCCTGGCGAGAGCTTGGCCCCATCACCCGCGTTCAGGACGCTGTGGCCTTTTTTCATGCGGACGATGTCCGCCGCGCCGCACTGCGCGAAGCTTTGAAAAATGTCTACGACCTGGAGCGGCTCTCCACGCGCATCAGCCTGAATCAGGGCGCGCCGCGCGATTTTATTGCCCTGCGTAACAGCCTTGCGGCCCTGCCGGACGTGTATGCCGCCCTGCAAGGGGCTGGAACGCCTTTCGGGGCGAATTCTGACACAACTTCCGCTCCTGCGGGTCAGATGCCCAAGAGCGTTGCCGATGTGGTCAAGTCGTGGGACAACATGCAGGACTGCGCGGCCCTGCTGCAAAGCGCCCTGGTGGACAGCCCTCCTGCGGTCATTACCGAGGGCGGCCTGTTCAAAACCGGCTATAATGTGGAACTTGACCGCCTGCTTGATCTGGCGGAACACGGCGAACAGAAGCTCCAGAACATGCTGGCCGAGGAACAGGAAAAAACGGGCATCAGCAAGCTCAAGCTGGGCTTTAACCGTGTGTTCGGCTATTATTACGAGCTCACGCGCGCGGCTCACAGCGGCCCTGCGCCCTTCCATTTTATTCGCCGCCAGAGCCTTGCCAATGCCGAGCGCTTCACCACTGTGGAGCTGAAAGAGCTTGAAGAAGAGCTTCTGTCTGCCGCAGACAAGCGCAAGACGCTGGAGTACTCGCTGTTTCAGGATCTGCGCACCCACATGGCCGCCCAGCGCGAACGCATCATTCACGCGGCGGATATGGTTGCCCAGCTCGACTACTGGCAGAGCCTCGCGCAGGTGGGCCGCGCCAACAACTGGTGCAGGCCGGAGCTTGACGCGGAGGCCAATCTGGACATCCGCGAGGGGCGGCACCCTGTGGTTGAAGCCATGCTTGGCCGCGCCAACTTTGTACCCAACGATTTTCGCCTTGATGCCGGACGCCGCCTATGCCTGCTCACAGGCCCCAACATGGCCGGTAAATCCACCGTGCTGCGGCAAGTTGCCATCATCAGCCTTCTGGCGCAGATGGGTTCCATGGTTCCTGCCAGCGCCGCCCGCCTCGGGCTGGTAGACCGCCTGTTTTCGCGCGTGGGCGCATCAGACAATCTCGCGCAGGGTCAGAGCACCTTTATGGTGGAAATGATGGAAACGGCCCGCATTCTGCGTCAGGCCACCCGCCGCAGCCTTGTGATTCTGGACGAAATTGGCCGGGGCACCAGCACCTATGACGGCGTAGCCCTGGCCTGGGCTGTGGTGGAAGACCTTGCTAAGCGGGCTGGCGGCGACCTGCGCACCCTCTTTGCCACCCACTACCACGAGCTGACCGCCCTGGAAGGCCGCATTGCAGGTGTGTTCACCATGAACATCGCCATCCGCGAATACAACAACGATATTCTCTTTCTGCACAAGCTTGTCCCCGGCCCTTCAGACCGCAGCTACGGCGTGGAGGTGGCCCGCCTTGCGGGTGTGCCCAGCCCCGTGGTGCAGCGGGCCAGAGCCATCTTGCAGGGGCTTGAACGCGGGCGCGACAACGCCAGAAAAACCGTGGTTTCTGCGGTATCCCTGCCGGGCCTGAGCCTGCCTGAGCCAGCAAAAAAAGAGCCGGAGCTGCCGGAAATTGCCGCTGCGCCGCCGCGCTCGGAACACCCGCTTGTGCTGCTGCTGCGCGAGCTGAATCCTGACGAACTCAGCCCGCTGGACGCCCTGCGGCTGCTCATGGAATGGAAAAAACTGTGGAGCGACAGCCCGGAATCTGCCCCGCAAACAGACGCCCTGCCGCCGGACGAGGATAGTCATGAGTGACGCCAATCCCTGGTCTGTCATCCAGCTTGTGGCGGAACGCCGCATTGAGGAAGCCCTGTCGCAAGGGGCCTTTGACAATCTGCCCGGCGCTGGCAAACCCCTTGAGATTGAAGACCTGAGCCATGTGCCGGAAGACATGCGCATGGCCTACAAAATATTGCGCAATGCTGGCTGCCTGCCGCCCGAGCTTGAGGAGCGCAAGGAATTGAACAGGCTTGTTGATCTGCTGGAACGGTGCGAAGACGAGCAGGAACGCGTGCGCCAGATGCAAAGGGTGCGCTTTATGGTCACCCGGGCCAAAATGCGCTTTCAGCGCCCCATGCAGATTGAGCAGGACGACCCCTATTACGACCGCCTGCTGGACAGATTGTCCGCCAATCCGCGCAAGGCGGACTGACGGCTGTGACAGGTGTAACGCCGAACACAGGAGCTACCCAGTCAATTCACTATAATTATCCGATTTTACATACTTATAACTTTTAGAATGATTTAATGCGCCTTGTTATAAAAGGCACAATCTCCATAAATCGCGGGCTCAGCCCAATTCGTTCCAAGTCCTCCATAACTTTTGTTATGGAGGACTTTTTATTGTGTGATGATAAAAATAAAAAAACATTATATATTGAACTATTACATAGAGGCAATCACTCTGGCATCAAAACTGCTTTCTCTCCCGTTATCTGTCACGCGCTGCATGTAAGGCGGTAGTGCCAAAGCACTATCGTGCAGTTCAGCCATGTATGGCTGAGCAGTCATATCATGAAACAAAATAACGAAAATGGGAGATTTCATGCTGACACTGCAACTTTGTGTCATTCTGGCCTGTCTGCTGTTGGGAACACGATATGGCGGCATGGGGCTGGGCCTCATCAGCGGCATTGGTTTGTTCATTCTCTGTTTTGTCTTCAACGTGCAGCCGGGCAAACCGCCCGTTGATGTCATTCTTACGATTCTGGCCGTTATCGGTTGCGCGGCCACACTGCAAACGGCGGGGGGACTGGATGTGCTCATGCGGGTGGCTGAACGCCTGCTTCGCAAACACCCGGAACACATCACTCTGCTGGCTCCCATCACCACATGGTTTCTTACGCTGCTGTGCGGTACCGGCCACGTGGCGTACACCATGTTTCCCATTATCTATGACATCGCCATCAACAAGGGCATCCGCCCTGAAAGGCCTATGGCTGTCGCTTCTGTTTCGGCGCAGATCGGCATCTGCGCATCACCCGTCTCTGTTGCTGTTGTTTCAATGGTTTCCATGCTCGGGCAAGCCCACGGTGTGGGAACTGCCATAAGCATTGTCACGTTGTTGGCCATTTCCATTCCGTCCACCTTCGTGGGCGTACTGTGCGCTGGTTTGTGGTCCATGCACCGTGGCAAAGACCTGGACAAGGATCCGGAATTTCAGAAGCGTCTGGCCGACCCGGAAACCAAGTCCTACATATACGGCGGCGGCAGCACCCTGCTGGACAAGGTATTTCCCCCAGAAGCATACCGCGCCGTGTGGTTCTTTTTTGCCGCAATAGCCGCCGTGGTGATACTTGGCGCTTTTGCTGACCTGCGCCCCTCTTTCGGCCCGCCGAACAAGCTCGCGCCTCTTTCCATGAACATTGTCATTCAGATGATCATGCTCATTGCTGGCGCGTGCATCCTTATGTTCTGCAAGGTCAAGCAGCAGGCCATATCGAGCAGTGCGGTCTTCAAGGCTGGCATGGTCGCCATCTTTTCCGTTTTTGGCGTGGCCTGGATGACTGACAGCTTTTTCCATGCCCACCTTGTATTCATCAAGACGGAACTGGCAAGCGTGGTGACATCCTATCCCTGGACGTACGCTCTTGTGCTTGTGTTTGTCTCCAAGCTTGTGAACAGCCAGGCAGCCGCTCTGGCGGCGGTTGTTCCCCTTGGCCTCAGCCTCGGCCTTGAACCCAAGCTGCTGCTGGCCTTCATGCCCATGTGTTACGGCTACTTTATCCTGCCCACCTATCCCAGCGATCTGGCCTGCATCAATTTTGACAGATCAGGCACCACGTGCATCGGCAAGTTCATCATCAATCACAGTTTCATTATCCCTGGTGCCATAGGCATTACCGTGGGCACGCTTGTAAGCTACGCCCTGGTCATGACCTTCCTGTAACCACGGTACAAGACAGGGATATCAGGAGAAATTATGAGTCAGGCTTTGTACAATGCCGGGGAATCGCCGCACACCAGATCTGAATCGCGGCTGGATTTTTTTCAGGCGATATCAGGCGTGCTGCTCATCGCCTTTCTTTGGGCGCATCTGCTTATGGTGGGCAGCGTTATCATAAGCCCTTCTGCCATGAATGCTCTTGGCTGGTTTCTTGAAGCCACCTGCATGGCCCAAATCGGCGGCCCAATCATCTTCATGCTCATGGTGGCGCATTTTGTGATCGCCGCCCGCAAGATGCCTTTCGCCGCCGGGGAATGGAGTCTTTTCTGGAACCATGCCGTGCGACTGCGGCACAAGGACACCTGGATGTGGATTGTGCAGGTTGCGACGGCTCTGGTTATTCTGATTATGGGCAGCATCCACATGTACACCATCCTCACCCATTTGCCCATTGACGCGGCCACGAGCGCAGCGCGGGTGCGCGGCGGCTGGCTGCCGTTTTATCTGCTGCTGCTGCCTCTGGCCGAGCTCCATGTGGGCATCGGTTTTTACCGCCTTGGCGTGAAGTACGGTTTTATAACCAGAAGCACGCGCTCCCGCTGGCAACGCGGCGAGTATATGATGATGGGCGGTTTTGTGGCCATTGGCCTTATGACCCTGCTGCGCCTCTGGCTGCTGGCCGGATAGGAGGACTTACGTGCGAGTTTTTCAAACTGATCTGCTCTGCATAGGTGCCGGACTCGCCGGCGAACGCGTTGCCGTGGAAGCGGCCCAGGCCGGATTTGACGTTATTTGTCTGTCCCTTGTTCCTCCACGCCGTTCGCATTCATCGGCGGCGCAGGGGGGCATGCAGGCGGCCCTCGGCAACTCCATCATGGGCGAGGGCGACAGCCCCGACGTGCATTTTATGGATACCGTAAAAGGTTCCGACTGGGGCTGCGACCAGGAAGTGGCCCGCATTTTTGCGGACACCGCGCCCATAGCCATGCGCGAGATGGCCTATCTTGGTGTGCCCTGGAATCGAGTGGAACCTGGCGAACATACCTACTTTAAGGGGGGCAAGCCCTTTCAGGCCAAGGAAAAAGCCCAAAACGAGGGCCTCATCCATGCCCGCGCCTTTGGCGGAACAGCCAAATGGCGCACCTGCTATACCGCGGACGGTACGGGGCATTCCGTACTCTTCACCCTGGATAACCGCCTGCTGCAACTGGGTGTGGACGTGCACGACCGCATGCAGGCCGAAGCGCTCATCCATGACGGGCAGACCTGCCAGGGTTGCGTTGCCCGCTGCCTGCGCACAGGTGAGCTGGTTGCCTACCTGGCGCGCGCAACGCTTATTGCCACTGGCGGATATGGACGCATTTATCGCGCCACAACCAATGCCGTCATCTGTGATGGTGGAGGACAGATAGCCGCTCTGGAAACCGGACTGGTGCCCATGGGCAACATGGAGGCCGTGCAGTTCCATCCCACGGGCACAGTGCCCACCGACATCCTTGTTACCGAAGGCTGCCGGGGTGACGGCGGAACCCTGCTTGACGTCAACGGCTATCGTTTCATGCCCGACTACGAGCCGGAAAAAGCAGAGCTGGCCTCCCGCGATGTGGTTTCCCGGCGCATGACCGAGCATATGCGCAAGGGGCTTGGCGTAAAAAGCCCGTATGGCGACCACCTGTGGCTGGATATCCGTCATCTGGGTGAAAAGCACATCACCACCAATCTGCGTGAAGTGTATGAAATCGCGACCAACTTCCTTGGCGTGGATCCCATACACCAGCCCATTCCCGTGCGCCCGACCCAGCACTACAGCATGGGCGGCGTACGCACCAACAAGGACGGTGCGGCCTATGGTCTGAAAGGCCTCTACGCCGCGGGCGAGGCCGCCTGTTGGGACATGCACGGCTTTAACCGCCTGGGGGGCAACTCCTTGTCCGAAACAATTGTTGCGGGCCGTGTCGTGGGCGCAAAAATTGTGGAATTTCTTCAGGGACACGATTCCCTGTTTTCCACAGCCGCCATGCGTGATGCGGAAAATCTGGTCAAAAGCCGCATAGAGGCCCTGTGCCGTGGCGGTAGTGAAAACTGCTTTACGCTGCGCAATGCCATGCAGGACGTCATGATGGAGCATGTGGGCATTTTCCGTAACGGCCCGGATCTGGAGGAAGGCGTGGAAAAACTCCAGGCTCTGCTTGAGCGCAGTAAAAATATCGGGCTCAACGGTTCATCCGGCAGTGCGTTCAGTCCTGAAATTTCCACCGCCCTGCGCATGCCCGGCATGATCAAACTTGCGCTGTGCACTGCCTATGGGGCGCTCATGCGCACCGAAAGCCGCGGAGCGCACACGCGGGAAGACTTCCCCGAGCGTAATGACCAGCAGTGGCTCAACCGCACTCTGGCCCACTGGAAAGAAGGCGATACCTTGCCGACACTCAGCTATGAATCGGCAACTCCGTGGTATGAAATTCCCCCGGGTGAACGCGGTTACGGCGGTGGCAAAATCATTGCCGCCGAGATTTCTCCCAGCATGATCAAGAAGCAAGGAGCATAGGCATGGCACGCACCCTTCATCTGGAGATATTCCGGCATAATCCCTCTGACCCGGAATCAAAGCCGCGCATGCAGCACTTTGAGCTGGAAGAAACCGCGAGCATGACGCTCTTTCTGGTACTTTCGCAGATCCGTGAAACCATGGACGCTACGCTCCAGTTTGATTTCTGCTGCCGGGCGGGCATTTGCGGCTCATGCGCCATGGTCATTAACGGTCGGCCTGGTCTTGCCTGCCACACGCGCACTTCCGACCTGCCGGACCATATCACCCTGCACCCACTGCCGGTGTTCAAATTGCTGGGCGACCTTTCAGTGGACACGGGCACATGGTTCAGAAAGGTAGGGCAGAAGATCGAGTCATGGGTTCATACCAGCAAACCCTTTGAGCCTTATGCCCCGGAAGATCGCATGACCAACACGCTCGCCAATGAAATCTTTGAGCTTGACCGCTGCGTTGAATGCGGCTGCTGCGTGGCGGCATGCGGTACGGCCCTTATGCGCAGCGACTTCATCGGGGCTACAAGTATCAACCGTCTGGCGCGGTTTTATATAGACCCACGCGATGAGCGCACAAGCGATAGTTTTTATGAACTGATTGGAGACGATTCCGGCGTTTTTGGTTGCATGGGCCTGCTGGCCTGCGAAGATGTCTGCCCCAAGAAGATACCGCTTCAGGATCAGCTCGGCATCATGCGGCGCATGGCCACGCTGGAATCCGTACGCGGCATTTTGCCCAGCGCAATCCGCAAAAAGTTTTTAGGTTGCAAAGAAAATTGTATTTGCTGAAATTGTATAGAATATGAAAATAGTTGAAATACACCATTGGAGGCCAGGAACAAAACTATTGCCTGTTTTGTTGTAGCCCTCACAGAAGGGGGCAAGCCATACTGCCCCCTTCTGTAAAATGGCTTTTTTCAGCGGCTATACGCGTTGTTCCACACTGCGCGCATGCAGCGATTTGTATTCTGTGCCATGCATGCAGCATGGAATACGTTAATGAGTTGACGCTTTAAAAAAAACACGGCAGGAATAACCATGGTTGCACTATTGGTACGCATTCTTCTGGCGCTCCTGCTTCTTCCTGCTGCTGTTTCAAACACCGCGGCAGTGGAATATAGTGAAAATGATACATCCGCAGATCCCCCCGGGGTTCTGCGCTCCTTGCTTGTTGGTGGTGACCGTGACTACCCGCCCTATGAATTCCTCGACAAAAGCGGCAAGCCCGCCGGATTCAATGTTGACCTGACCCGTGCGGTCGCAGAAACAATGGGTATGCAGGTTGAGTTCCGCCTCGGCGGCTGGTCTTCTGAACTGGCAGCTCTCAAACGGGGAGATCTGGACATGCTTCAGGGGATGACCTCTTCCGAAGATCGTTCCAGGTATTTGGATTTCGTTCCGCATACCATTGTCAACCATGCCATCTTTGCGCGCAGGGACACTCCTCCGGTTTCTTCACTCGATGAGCTTGAGGGAAAAAAAGTTATAGTCCATCGAGCTGGCTACATGAATGAGGTGTTGGCCTCCAAAGGGTTTGCACAGGATCTGATTCTTACAGACACCCCTGCCGACGGGCTGCGTCTGTTGGCCTCTGGCCAGGGCGAATACGCCGTAGTGGCTGTTTTGCCTGGCAATTACATTATCCGGGAAAACAAACTGCACAACCTTTACGTTGTGGTCAGTTCTGTGGCGTCGGTGCGCTATGGGTACGCAGCGCTTAAGGGCAATGAAATGCTCATGTCCCGTCTGAGCGAAGGATTGGCCATCCTGCGTGAAACCGGGCGCTATCAGACGATTCACGACAAATGGCTGGGAGTGCTGGAGACCGGGAAAGTTCGGTGGGAGACAGTGGCCCTGTATGCCGGGGCGATTATTGTGCCCCTGCTGATAGTGCTTGGTGGTGTGGTGCTGTGGACGCATATTCTGCGCAAGCAGGTGGCGCAGCGTACCCGCTCGCTGAGCATGGCGCTTGATGAACTTTCGCGTAACCAGCGCCAACTGGTGCAGGCCGATAAAATGGCGGCATTGGGCATACTTGTGTCTGGTGTTGCCCATGAAATAAATAATCCCAATGGACTGATCCTTCTTAATATTCCAATTCTTCGCAGAGTATTGGCCGATGTGACGCGCATGCTTGATGAACTGCGTGAGCGCGAAGGATCGTTTACACTGGGCGGCATTTCTTATGAGCGCATGCGCAACGAACTGCCCATGATGCTCGACGAAATGCAGGAAGGCGCGTTGCGGATAAAGCGCATTGTTAATGATCTTAAAGATTTCGCACGGCGTGAAGAAGGGGTGGGGAAGTCCCTCATCGACATAAACGATGCCTCGCGCAAGGCCGTGCGCCTTGTTGAATCCACCATCCGCAAGCACACCGACCACTTTTCCGCCAGTTACGAGGACGATTTGCCCTTTGTGTGGGGCAGCTCGCAACGCATAGAGCAGGTTGTGGTCAATCTGGTGCTCAATGCCTGTCAGGCCCTGCCGGACAAGTCGCGGGCGATTGCCATAACCACGCACTACGACCCGGTAAAGGCTGTTGTTGATTTGTGCGTGCGGGATGAGGGAACAGGCATCAATCCTGAACAGCTGCAGCATCTGACGGACCCTTTTTTTACCACCAAGCGTGAAACCGGGGGCACAGGGCTGGGGCTGTCCGTCTCCGCGGGCATTCTGAAAGAACACGGCGGTACGCTGACTTTTGAATCATGCCCGGGGTGCTGGACCAAAGCCTCACTGACAATTCCTGCGGCCAAGGAGAACTGCGACCAATGAACTCTGCCCTTAATCCGGATTTCGGTATTCTCATAGTGGATGACGAGCCCGCATGGTTGCGGGCCCTTTCGCTGACGCTGGAGTCATCGGCAGGCATCACAAATGTCTTTTTGTGTGATGACAGCCGCAAGGCCTTGCCGCTGCTAAGCAAGGGCAATATTGGCCTCGTGATTCTTGACCTGACCATGCCCCATATTTCCGGCGAGGAGATTTTGGCCTCCATTGCCGAGCAGTTTCCTGAAACTGCCTGTATCATCATCAGCGGGGTCAGCCAGCTGGACACTGCCGTGCGCTGCATGAAGCTTGGCGCGTTTGACTACTACATCAAGACCGATGAGGAAGACCGCATTGTGGGCGGCGTGCAGCGCGCCATACGGATGCTAGAACTGCGCAGGGAAAATCTTGAAGTAAAAAGCAGGCTCGTAGCGGGAGGGGCACAGCACCCTGAAGCCTTTGCCTCCATTATCACCCGTTCATGGGCAATGCACGGCGTTTTCGCCTACATTGAAGCTGTCGCCAAAAGCCCCCAGCCCCTGCTTGTGACTGGTGAATCTGGCGTCGGGAAGGAAAACCTGGTTGCGGCGGCCCATGCCATCAGCGGGCGTGACGGTCCATTGGTGGCTGTTAATGTTGCCGGGCTTGATGATGCCGTTTTTGCCGATACGCTTTTTGGGCATGTGCGCGGCGCGTACACCGGAGCGGCTACACCGCGTAAAGGCATGATAGAAGAGGCCGCCGGGGGTACGCTCTTTCTTGACGAAATAGGCGACCTTTCCCTGTCCTCGCAGGTGAAGCTTTTGCGGTTGCTCCAGGAAGGCGAATATTATCCCTTGGGCGCGGATCAGCCTAAACGTCTGCACGCCCGCATCATTGTGGCCACGCACCGTGATTTGGCTGTAGACGAGACAGAGGGACGTTTTCGGCGCGATCTGTACTTTCGCTTGCGCACCCACCATGTGCATATTCCGCCACTGCGCGAACGCGCTGAAGACATCGGCCTTTTGATGCGGCATTTTCTTGCAGAAGCAGCCAGAACCATGGGCAAAACTGCGCCTGACATTCCTTCAGGTCTGGAAGAATATCTGTCGGCATATGCCTTCCCCGGAAATGTACGCGAGCTACGGGCCATGATTTATGATGCAGTAAGCCTCAGCAACGGCCCGGAATTGTCTACCATCGGCATTCAGGCCATTGTCGGATGCAACTCTTCACACTTGGCATCCCTTGAGGCCACAGGTAATCCCTTTGCCGTGTGCGAGCATTTGCCCAGCCTTGCCGAGGCGGACAAGCTGCTGATTTCCGAAGCAATGCTCAGGGCTGGGGGAAATCAGACCATGGCCGCTCGCTTATTGGGCATCTCTCAGCCTGCTCTTTCCAAAAGACTCAAATCATCTCGGGAAGTTGCTGACCAGAGCTGACAATCTGCAGTTTTCTGGCTGCGTGACGTATAACTTTTAGAATGCTCCAATGCAGCTTGTTATAAAAGACACAAGCAAACGGGGCTGCGGGTTCTCTCTTACTGTTCCATCTCCGCCATAACTTACGTTATGGCGGAGATTTTTTTATAGGGGTTGGATGTTTTAAAAAGTATTACATTTAAGATTGTTACAAAAAAATTGGACTATGGCATCAAACATGCTTTTCCACATTATCAATCTTGCGCTGCATATATCGGTAATGCAGGACGCTTTTGCATCATTCGCCCTGCATGATTGGGATGTTACTCGGCCCCGGTGAGCAACAAAAACAATGGAACGGAAAAAAGCATCGGCGAGTTAAGCAGGAATCCTGATTTCCCAAGGTGATTATGCGTACTCGTGCAGCTACCTTTTGCTGATAACCTTTTTGCAACCTTAACGGAGCGCGAAAACAATATGCGAACTATACCAAGACAAATGATAGTGGACACTGTGGCTTCCATGTGCATGGCGGCAGGTCGCTATTTGCCAGATGACGTTCTGGATGCACTGGCAAAGGCCGAAAAGAGCGAATCCCTGGAATCCGCCAGGGGAATTCTGGCGCAACTGGTGGACAATGCGGCCCTCTCCTCCAAAACAGGTTTGCCCCTCTGCCAGGACTGCGGCCTTGGCGTGTTTTTTGTTGAAGCAGGGGAAGACGTGCGTGTGGAGGGCGGCACCCTGCGCGAAGCAATCAACGCAGGCATGGTACAGGGATACAAGGACGGCTTTTTGCGCAAATCCACGTGCGACCCCTTTACCCGTCAGAATGTGGGCGACAACTCCCCTGCCATTATCCATTTTGACCTTGTTCCCGGTGACAAAATCAAGATCACCATGATGGCCAAGGGGGGCGGTTCCGAGAATATGTCGCGCGTCACCATGCTGGCTCCGGCGCAAGGGTGGAAAGGCATTCGCGAATTTGTCATCCGGCGCGTTGCGGAATCTGGTTCCAATCCGTGCCCGCCTATTCTGGTGGGCGTGGGCATTGGTGGAAACTTTGAGCTGGCCGCTATCAACGCCAAAAAGGCTCTCATGCGAGAAGTGGATGATGTTCACCCTGATCCCAAGGTCGCCGGAATGGAAGCCGATTTGCTGCAATCCATAAACCGCCTGGGCATCGGCCCCATGGGGCTTGGCGGCGATACCACCTGCCTTGGGGTCAAAATATCTGTCGTTCCCTGTCATCTGGCCAGCCTGCCTCTTGCCGTAAACATTCAGTGCCACAGCTCTCGCCACAAGGAGGTTACGCTCTAATGTCCGAACATTATTTGACCACTCCGCTTTCTGATGAAGCAGTGGAACAGTTGCGTATTGGCGATACCGTGTATTTGACAGGCGTCATCTATACGGGGCGCGATGCCGCTCACAAGCGCCTTGTGGAAGCTCTGGACGCAGGGCACCCCCTGCCCTTCGACCCCAAGGGCGCAGTTATCTATTATGTTGGGCCGTCTCCTGCCATTCCCGGCTACGCCATCGGCGCAGCAGGGCCGACCACCAGCTACCGCATGGATTCCTATGCGCCGCGCCTGATGGAACAGGGCCTCAAGGGAATGATAGGCAAGGGTATGCGCTCGGCCGACGTGAAAAAATCCATGGTCGAGCACAAGGCCGTGTATCTGGGCGCAACGGGCGGAGCGGGCGCGCTGCTGAGTGTGCGCATCAAGGAAGCCAGGGTTATCGCCTATGATGATCTGGGGCCTGAAGCCATTCGTGAACTTGTGGTGGAAAATTTCCCGGTTATTGTCATAAATGACTGTCGCGGAGGCGACCAGTACGCAGTTCCAAAACTGGAAGAGGCGCTGGGACAAGCGTAAAAAGACGTTGCAGTAACGCTGCTACATGCCGGAGATTTTTTTGCGGCATCGATGGATTTGTCTGTCGATGCCGCGCCAGCGGCCCACTAACACCAATGCAGACCTTTGACCTGCCTGTTGAGATAAAAAGGCTTGTACCGAGGCCAAGGTGAAACCATTTTGGTTTCAGGCCATCCCGCATCTGGCTGCCGCCATTTTCTAGCCCAGGGGTAAGAACCTCTTTGCCATCCAGCACGCCCTGCGACACGAAAAACAGACAACCACGGGCAAATATCTGCACATCCTTGGAGCATTCGCGGAAGTTTCGGATGTGCCTTGAGCGCATTGGCAAGCCGTGGGCCTGACGCCCTCCCCTTCTACCCTTCCGCGCTTTTACGGAAAAAGTAACCTGCACACGTTAAGCCACTTTTTGTTCTGCATGCCCTGTTGACCCACAGGAAACCTGCCCGAACGATTTTTAAAGTCCCATGCTGTTTTTGGCTAGCGGGCTCAATATCTAAACAGCGATAGCACGGGGACTGTCGCCGACATAAAGCACAAGTTTTTGCGGCATAGACCAACACCTTTGTCAGGCGGCTTCACATAAGCCGCAGTGCTTGTGGCCCCTTGTCACCACTCTAAATCCCACATGCATTGAAGCAAGCCCGCAGACGCACAGCCTGGCGGGCTTGCTATTCTTGTGCATTCATAACAATAAAAACAAATTATAACAGTTGTTTGAGATACATTTTAAATCTAGGCCAGCCCTCATTACAGCAAACAGCCGATAATCGAACCGCATTTCCACACATAAATATTCGGGTATAAATTTTTATTTGCACTAGTTATTAATAAGTTTCATATACCTATAATAAACCGAGCAATCAACTAATATTTACATATCGTTGCACCTATTATCGATTATTAGTATACACCCGCGATGCAAAAAATAGCTGTATGCCTCACGGTGATTCTGTTGTTTATGCAGAATGCTTATGCCGCCGCGCCCATGCCGTCTTTTTCTCCTGATCGAGCTACAGAGTTACACGATCAGCGTCTGCGAGAGCTGGAAGATAACCAGCGCCGCAGGATGCTTCTTACCCCGCCCACAGAGCAGCCAGAGCCAATCCAGCCTCCAGCGCTTAAGGAAACTGGCCCCTGCGTACCCATCAAGACAATCAGTGTGGAAGGGGCCACCCTGCTCTCCTCGCGCCAGGTGCGGGCAATCACGCAGGCGCACGAGGGGCAATGCCTTACGCTGGGCGGCATCAATACGGTGCTGCAAGAGCTCACCAACGCCTATGTCCAGAAAGGCTATGTGGGTTCCCGGGCGGTGCTTGAGCCGCAGGATCTTTCACTTGGGGTGCTACACATCCGTGTTATTGAGGGTCGGGTGGAATCTATTGAAATGTCGCCCGGTTCCACCATGAACGCCCGCCAGCTCAAAACAATCTTCCCATTTGTCAAAGGCTCTGTTCTCCAGTTGAGGGATATTGAGCAGGGTCTGGATCAGCTCAACCGCCTGCCTTCCAACCGGGCCACCATGTCCATAGCGCCGGGTTCGCAGGTAGGCGAAAGCAAGGTGGTTATTGATAACGTGCAGGAACGCACGTGGCGGCCCAGTGTCGGCTTCGACAATCTGGGGCAGGACACGACAGGCCGTGCGGAATACACCCTGGGATTGGAAAAAGACAACTTCATTGGCTGCAACGACCAGTTTTCGTTCTATTACACAGGTTCCATGCCCCAAGTTTTCGGCCAGTTCAAAAATGACTGGGAAGGCGCGAGCGAGAGCTTCACCGGGCTGTTTTCAATCCCGTTTGGCTATTGGATTCTCAGCGGCAGCGCCAGCCGCTTCAATTACACCACGCAGATATACGGATTGAATCAGGCCTACACCAGCAGCGGCACCACCTCTGCCATGCGCCTCGCACTGGACAGGGTTATCTGGCGGGACGGCAACGGCAAGCTCTCTCTGGGCACGTTTATTCAATACAGAGACGTGGAAAACCGCTTTGAAGACGTGCGTCTTTTGGCCAGCAGCTATCGGCTTACCACCACAGGGCTTGCGGCCAGTTATGTGCGCCGCATACTTGGCGGCGTGCTGACCCTCCAGGCGGAGCAGATCTGGGGCGTTCCCAATATGTCATGGAGTGTTCCCGGCCCGGAAACCTCCACCACTCCCCACACGCGGTTCAGCAAAACCACTGGCACGGTCGGCTGGCAGCGGCCATTCGAGATCGGCCAGCAGCAATGGTCGTGGAATCTTACGGCCTTTGGTCAAACCAGCGAGCAAACCCTGTACGGCGCGGAGCGCCTGTATGTGGGCAGCCCCTACACTGTGCGCGGATTTCGCGAAACACCCGTGGGCGGTGATTGCGGGGGCTATATGCGCAACGAACTGGCCTGGACTGTTCCGGCAAAGATTCTGGAACCTGTGAAAGCCTCACCGCTTGGGCCAGTGCAACTCTACGCGGCCTACGACTACGGGGGCATAAGCCGTGATGGCAAAGACCCCTACGAATGGGGCGAGCTGACAGGCATGAGCATCGGCGTGCGCACCAGCGGCAAGCTTTCGGTGCAGGCATCGTGGTCAAAACCGCTGACAGCGCCGGATTACGTGCAGGATAAGGGCGATGTTTGGTCAGTAAGCGTGCGTTACACCTTTTAACGCCAGCACTGGCAGATGCCGCAGCCACCTGATGCCTGCGGTACGAAGCAGAGCAACCGTTTGGAATAGCTCAGGCTCAATTTGCCTGATATTTACACTCAGGGAATCATCATGGAATACCGTACACCAATACACTCCGTGGCATTGTGCGCCATACTTTCGGCGCAACTGATTCTTTCCCCCATTTTTGCCGCATCCGCATTTGCTGCGGGCGGGGTAACCCCCGACCCCAACGCGCCCGGCAGCAAGCGCCCATCCATGGATGTTTCGGCCAACGGTGTTCCGCTCGTCAATATTACCGCGCCCAACAGCTCGGGGCTTTCGCACAACCAGTATTCAGACTTCAATGTGCACCAGCAGGGCTTGATTCTCAACAACAGCTATCGGACTGTTAATACGCAGATTGGCGGCATCATTACGGGCAATCCCAATTTCCACGGCGATTCTTCCCGCGAGGCCAGCACCATTCTCAACGAGGTGACAAGCGCCAACCGTTCGCGTATCGAGGGCTACATTGAAGTGGGCGGCCGCCCTGCGGATGTTATTCTGGCAAACCCCAACGGCATCACGGTTAACGGCGGCGGCTTCATCAATGTGCCGCGCGCAACGCTGAGCACCGGCGTGCCGCAGGTAAACCCCGCCGGGGCGCTGACCGGGCACGAAGTGCAGCGCGGCGATATCAGCATTGAAGGCGCTGGCATAAATGCGGACAATACCGATGCCTTTACCCTGCTGGCCCGCACCGCCTCCGTTGAGGCCCAGGTTCGCGGCAAAAACGTCACGGTAGTGGCTGGCAGAAACAACATTGCCACCGATGGCACGGTTACGCCGCTGGCGGATGATCCTGCCAATCCCAAGCCGCAGGTTGCCATTGACTCCTCTGCCCTTGGCGGCATGTACGCCAACCGCATAACCCTTGTCGCCACAGAAAAAGGCGTTGGCGTCAACCTTGAGGGCACGGTGCAGAGCGCAGACCAGATGGTTATTACCGCCGATGGCAAGCTGCGCCTGCGCGAAGCCTCGTCGGGCGGTGATGCCATGCTTGCAAGCAATACGGAAATCCGTGTGGACGAAAGCGCGGCGGCGGCAAAAAGCCTCGGAGTCTCCGCGCCAAGTGTTTCCACCCCCGGCGTACTGGCTGCTGGCGAAAATCTATCCATACAGGCAAACGCTCTGGCTCTGGAACCAGGGGCGAGGGTTGTTTCAGGCGTGGATTCTTCCGGCGGGCTTACGCAGCATGGCAAAACAACCATTGTTGCCGACACGCTGGAGGCCAATCAGGCAAAGGTGCTTTCTGGCGGCAGCGTGGGCATTGCGGTTAACAATACAGCCAATGTGCGATCTTCAACCATATCCGTTCAGGATGCCCTGCTTTTGACTGGCGGAACCTACCTTTTGTCAGACAGTCTGGTGCAGGGGCAGAACCTTGGCCTGGACGTGCGCCAGTTGACCGTTGCCGGAAAATCCACCGTAGAAGCGTACACCAATCTGGCTGTGAAAGCCGCGTTGATGGAAGTGCAGGACAGCGTGTTGCGCGCTGCTGCGGATGCCCAATTTCAGGCAGGCAGCGCCACGGTGGACGCCACAGGCAGCATTGCCGCAGCGAATGACCTGATCGTTACCTCTGACGACATGATCTTGCGAGGCGGATTTGTTTCCGCCGGGCAGGATGTTGCAATCTCGTCAACAACCCTGAGCAACATTGGCGGCGTGATCTATGCCGCAAGAGATCAGCAACTGGCCACGGCAGGTCTGCTGCTCAACGATGGCGGCGAAATATACGCCGGGCGCAATATTGCCATCACATACATGGGCAATACGCGTTCCAACGTAGTGCGCAATATTTCAGGCACAATATCAGCCGGGGATACGTTAAGCATAAATGCCGCTACAGTAGAAAACAAGAAACGAGAATTTGAAATTGCCTCGCGGGGAAATCACGTTTCCTCATATTCCTGGCATGAATGCAACGCGGCACTTCTTGGGCACGGCTGCGACAGAAGGCAACTGTGGTATTACGTCAACGAATATAACGACTACATTCTCAAGGATTCACCTTCAAGCCAGATGCTGGCGGGTGGGGACATCATAATTGGCGCTGATTTTCTTAACAACGAATACAGCACCATTGCGGCGGGTAAGAATCTTTCCGCTACGGCGGGCAATGCCGTAAACAAGGACGGCGTGCTGCAACACACCAAGACTACCCGTGAAACCATGAAGGGCTGGGATTCAGACGATGACTTTACCGGCGAGTACTTTCGCTCGTACAAGGAAGAGTTCACCGAAATAGGGCGCTCGCCTGCGGTGTTTTCCGCCAATTCAGGCCTGTACATGAACGTTTCTGGCACGTTTAGCAATTTGAGCCAGCGACAAGGCATTTCCCAGCCCAACAGCAATTCTGCCAGCAAGGGGTATCCATTTTCCGGCAGCCCCATGTTCCACGCCGTAGACTCGCCTGGCCACCATTATCTGATAGTAACCGACCCCCGGTTCACCAATCTGGGCAATTTTTATGGTTCGGATTACTTTCTCAGCCGCGTTGGGCTGGATCAGAAGCGCCAGCAGGTGGTTTTGCTGGGCGATGCATTCTATGAAACACGCCTTGTGCAGCAACAGATTCTTGAAAGCACGGGCAGGCGTTTTCTTGGCGGCTACAGCACCGATGCGGATCAGATGCGCGGGCTCATGGACGCGGCGGTTGCCCAGCAGAAGGATCTGAACCTGACGGCTGGCGTGGCCCTCACAGCGGCGCAGGCAGCAGCCCTTACGCAAGATATGGTCTGGCTGGTGGAGGAGGAATACATGGGGCAAAAGGTGCTTGTGCCCCATGTGTATCTGGCATCGGCCACCAGGGAGGATATCACCGCCGGGGGCGGCGTTCAGGCCAAAAATGTGTACATCAACGCGGGCAAGGGAGTGCTGAACGAAGGGATCATAAGCGGCGGCAGCGTCAACATCGCCTCTGTCGATATCAGCAATACTGGCGGCCTGCTGCGCGGCGGCGACCTGAATCTTACGGCGCTGAACAACATCAGCAACAGCAGCGGCTTTATGCAGGGCACCAACATTGCCATGCAGGCCGGCAACAACATAACCTCACAAACCCTTACCACCAGAGATCCCGGCAATGCAGCCAACATCCATGTGCTGGCGCAGGCGGGCATTGAGGCCAAAAACAGCGTAACCGCCGTGGCTGGCAACGATGTTTCCATCACGGGCAGCACCCTGAATGCTGGCGGCGACATTGCCTTGCAGGCCGGACGAAATATGACCGTTGGCACGGTTACGGAAGAATTCCATCTGGGCGACGGCGTCCACAGCCGTGAAGACCGGGTAACGCACACCGGCTCAGCCGTGGCCGCAGGCGGCAACCTCACCATGACCGCCGCCAATGACATGACCGTGGCAGGTTCGCAGGTAGTTGCCGGGGGCAATGCCGTGCTGGCGGCTGGCAAGAGCCTCTCTGTCGTCTCGGTGCAGGATACCTTCAGTTCGTTTGTCAAAACCAAATCCGGCAACGGCGGATTGTTCTCCTCCAGCTCCAAAAAAACGGTCACGCAGGATTACCACACCAACAAGGCTTCCACAGTCGGCGCGGGCGGCAACCTTACCCTTGCGGCGGGCGTAACCGGGCTTGGGCATGCCACGGTTGTGGGCTCCAACCTTGTCAGCGCGCAAGACCTCTCGGTGCTGGCCTCTGGCAATATCAACGTGGTCTCCGGGCAAAACAGCTCTTATTTTGCCTCCACCAAGTCCACCACGGGCGCATTGGGTCTCAGCTCATCTTCCAAGGCCAGCGGCAGTTCTTCTGTCACGCAGGTGGCGTCAAACCTTCTGGGGCAAAATATTACCCTTGATGCTGGCAAAAGCGTGGGCATTGCGGCCTCCAACTTCATCGCCCAGCAAAACCTCAGCCTCACAGCGCGCAATGGCGATGTAAGCGTGCTCGACGCCGCCAATCAGTCGGCTTCATGGTCGTACAAAAAGCAGAGCGGCTTCGGCCTGGGCGGGGGCGACACCTTCAGCAGCTTTTTTGGCACTGAGGGCAAGCGGGAGCAAAACGCGCGGGGTACCAGCGTGGGCTCAAATCTCACGGCCGGGCAGGACATAACTGTTGCCTCCTCGCGCGATACATCCGTTGTTGGCTCCAGCCTCTCGGCAGGCAACAACGTTACCATCAACGCGGGCCGCGACGCCAATATTCTGGGCGGCACCAACACCAGTTCGTCCAGCAAGGAGAAATTTTCATCGGGATTCGGCGTGGAGGGCATTCTTGGTCTGGACAAAACCAGCTTCTTCCTTGGCTACCAGCAGACGGGCAAGGGCGAAGACCGCGACAAGACAACAAACACGGCAAGCCAGATTGCGGCCAAAAACACCCTCACCGTAAAAGCGGGCCAAAACGTCAACATGTCCGGCTCAAAACTGGTCGCAAACCAGGATTTGAACATGGCCGCTGGCAAGGATATCAATATCTTGCAGGCTACGGAAACCGAAAGCGTAAGCAATTACGAAAAAAGGCTGCGCGCCGGGCTTAGCCTGACCCTGTCGCAAACTGTCACCACCACTGCCAAAAACGCCTATGCGGCGGGCAAACAGGCCGTGAGCAATGCGGAGGAAGCAAACGTAATCGGCGCGGGCCAGCAGGCATATGAGGCCTACAACACCGCGCAAGCCATCACCGACCCCAAGGGCGAGGCCAGTTTGACCGTGGGCGTTAGCTCATCGTGGAAGAGCAGCGAGAGCTATTCTTCCACGGCAGTGCGGTCAGAGCTGCGCGCCGGGCGCGACATGTCGCTGGCCGCCAATCGCGATGTGAGCATGCAGGGTACGCAGGCGCAAGCCGATAGAGATCTGACCATAGCCGCAGGGCGGGACATCAAAATTACCGCCGCGCAATCCTCGCAAAGCTACTCCAGCGATTCGGGCAAAATTGACGCCAGCGCGGGCATTGCGGCGACGGCAAGCAAGGGCGGCTACTCTCTGGGCATAAAGGGTTCATTGGCTCTTGGCGGTGAGGTAACTGACGGAACCTCCCATACCAACAAGAATGCCAAGCTGGTCGCCGGGGAAAAGCTGATCACTGTTTCCGGGCAGGATACCAGCGTGGCTGGCGGCAACCTGACAGGCAAGGATGTTGACATGCATGTGGGCCGCAACCTGAACGTTTCCAGCGTGCAGGATTCCAGCTCGTTCAACCGCAACAGCTTCAACGTGGGCGCTGAGGCAACCGTGGGCTATGGGGCAAATGTCCAAGTGAAACAGGGTGCAAGCCTCGGCTTTGAATACAACACTGGCCGTAGCCGCACCGTTGGCGAGCAGACCTCCATCTTGGGCAGCAACAGCGTAAACATCTATACGGAAAACAATACCCATGTGGCCGGGGCCATCATTGCCGCCCTCAACGACAACCTCAAGCTCAACACAGGCTCGCTGAGTTACGAAAATATCGTGGGTAAAACGACACAAACCAGCGTCAGCGCGGGCATCAACTGGGCGCGGTCCTTTACGCCGGAAAAAGAGGGGGGGCAAGGTTCTGCTACAGATAAAGGTGACGCCAGCCAAAAAGGACAAGCTAATAAACTCGATCCAGTAAACCCGCCTGAGAAGTCAGGCACCCCCAAGGAAGATGAAAACGCCCCCAAACTCTATGAAGGTGCGAGTCCGTGGATGACAACCTTGGTCAACAACCAAAAAGACTGGAAGGATGCTTGGAAAGGCTTCAAAGAGAAGACCCTTCACAATGCTTCACCGGGTGCATTTTCCTATAGCCATCGGGAAACTACCCAAACGGCCTATGCCACTATCGGCAAGGGGGATATCACTGTGCGCAATAATCCCGGCCAGTCACTGGACGGCCTGAACCGTGACCCCAATAATGCCATGCGTACAGAAACCACTTCGGATTGGGATATAACTTTGAAACCAGATTTCAGCTATGTGGACAAAGCCCTTGATCCCAACCTGTCCACCAACATACTCAATTCGCTGCATGAAGTAGCGACTAACCCGAGCGGTTTTTTTCAGCGGATATTCTCGGGTTTGACAGGTGGCGATAAAAAGAAGGACGAAGCCAAAGGCAACGGTGGGGCTGATAGCAACGCGCCAGAAAACAATAACTCTAAAGCTGCGGAACAAGCATGGCGGGATCTTCGTAGTGATCCCTTGGGTTTTCTCCTAAATGGATTTAGGGAGATGCTTTCCTCCCCCTCCCCATCAACCAACAAAAAGTGATGCACCAGAGTGCATGCTGCCTACTGTCTCAACAATAAAAAGTGAGAACTTCCATGCACAAAAATATTGCACTCCTCTGCCTGTTCGCTCTGCTCTGCGCCTGCGGCCCTCTACCAGACAGAAGTCAAAGCGGTCTGTTTGGCCGATATCCTGAAAATTTTGTTGACACTGATGGATTTACACTCTGGATGCCAAAACATATGAATGCCCGCCAAGGCATGTACGCATTTGTAGTGCAGAAATATATCAACTACTGTGTTAACGGCGACTATAATGGAGGAAAGTTTCATTCAGATGAAGTGTATAAAGAACTCCCTGACGGTGGACGTGTTTATGCATACTACTACTACTACAATCAAGATGAATCTATTGGCGTCGATGCTCCTGCGTTCAATCTGTCACCAATGCATATCAATGTTGATTATTATGCTGTAATGAACTTTATAGTTAATAAGGACGGCATAATCACAAATTGCAAATATATGAGATTTCAATAAAAAATTCCCCGGCAATTGCCAGCGCTTGCCTATAGAAACGAATAGCAGCAGTGCAATTTAAGCTAGCGTGCTATGCCTCAATTTTTTGCTGAACTGACTGAGGCTCAACGGATGTGTGCGCATGGGGTGGGCGCAATGCACATTGGCAGGCAGCAACGAAGATTCGCAAAAGCTCCAGTCCCCCGACCTTAGTTTTACCATTACCGATGCTTATTCGGCAGCGCATCAAGGCGCGTCCTCATGTCATGAACAAAAGACTTCAACACCCAGTTAAAATGATCTTTTTTTACGATAGCGGTGTTCATTCCAAGCCCCTTGTGCAACTTCAATTCATCCGAGGCTGGTGGAATACTATCTAGATACTTTTTCCAATTAGACAAAAGACGTTCCATCTCGGCACGTTGTTTTAAGCTTATATTCATTGATGCTTCTCCATTCCTCTTTCTAGCCTGGGATACCCCACTAAGAAGGAGGTTTTTGACCCGTGTAACCCAAGTAAAAAATAATGAAATAGACTAAATTGTGAAGTGCTGGACATTTTTACAAACATGGACGAATACGATTCATTAGTGGGAGGTAAGCGAACTTTTGTTGCCGGGCATATTCTGGAGTTCTTCCTGGTGAACGTCTTCAAATTGTTCATACATTGAAAGAACGCTGTAAACATAGTCTTGTCCTTCTTTCGTTTCATCCCACCATGCAAACCCCCTATTTTTTAAAATCTTTACTATCTGCGAGACAAAGCTGTTACTTCCCCTAGTCTTGTACGATTCCCCGTCGTCAATATCAATTTTCATTGTTTTTCCATCACCTGATGGAAAAATTGTCATACTGTGCCCATCTTCAAGGATGAATGTCTTTTTGCCGACACTCTTGAGTGCCACGTCTGCCAACTTAAATAGATAATTCATAAATTCTCCTACCTGTATTTAGACTATTTATACATTACCATGACAAAAAAATACTGTCTTCATAATTTATAATAAATATAATTCTTATGTGTAATTAATTTCGCCCGTCAGCCGCACTAAAGCGATTATTAGTGTTCATCACAAATAATATACATATATAAATTAGAACATATCGGCCAAACCCCCTTGTTTTTGATCTTGCATTCCTCTGGCGCTAAGCAGCAAAAGCCCCGGCCATTGGAGTGGCCGGGGCTTTTCTTTGGTGCGGCAGATATGTGCATATTTCTGCGGGAGGGGTAGACGGTCACGCCGGCCAGCTTCAACACGTAAAGCGCATAAAAGCCTTCCGCAATGACTCACATGACTTAGACCCGTGAATAAATTGCGACATCTTCTCTAAACTCTGTAATCATTTCTTCCGTCAAAGACGGTCTGAAAGAAGCAATTTTTTCAGCAATCATCTCTGTGGTCACAGGCGTGTTTGCCCCTCTTTCGCATTCTTCTTCAAAGGCATACTGGGCAACAATTTGGAATAGATACTCAATATCTGCGGGGGTAAATTTGGGTGTCAAGCTTACAATATGGTCAACATCAACAGCTCCACAGTTCATCTTTGCCAAATAGTATTCCAGAATTGTTTTTCTTCCATCGTCATCCAGAGTTCCTACCGGGATGATGCAATCAAAGCGCCCCGGCCGTAGCAGCGCAGCATCCAGTTGACGGATGTAATTTGTTGCGCATACGAGCAGAACCTTGTTTGGTTGGCTCTTTATCAGTGGCACCTGTTTGAGAAATTCGTTGGTAATGGATCTGTCGATTCGATTTGCGCTATCCCGGCTGCCTGCGAATTCCTCAAATTCGTCAATGAAAAGAATAATTTCATCCAAACTTCGCGCTTTTTCCATTATTGCCCGCAGATGTGCCCCAATTTTGTCTACACCGTCGACCATAAGCATGCTTGGTGCGATTTCTATGAACCACCACGCCAGTCTCCCGGCCATTGCCTTGACAAAATGGGTCTTGCCCGTACCGGGAGGGCCAAAAAAAATGATAGTTTTAGGCGGAATGACGCCATACTTTTGTGAAAGAGCCCCCTCGACCAAGGGGAGTATAATCCTCTTGTGAATCAGTTGCTTGGGGGGTTGTGTGTCGGAGATAGTATCCCAAATATCTCTGCTGATGGTGCGCGCGCCCATCTGCACCAAAAGCTTTTCCTGATTGTGCGTAGAGAGTTCCTCATCCGTCCCTATGTTCTCAAGAAAGTCGGTGCAGGCAATCTTGAAGCCGACATCCCGATTCAGTCTTTCAGACAGAACCCACTTATGTTGCATGATTTTCTGCCAAAGATCCGTCGCTACATCCGCATCGAATTTTGCACCGCTGGCTTCAAAGATTTTGCTGGCGCAAATTTCTGGAGAGGGCGTGTCTAGTATTATTTTATCCAAAATGAACCCCTGGTTGTAATATTGTGTGGGGCAATTGTTTTCGGAATTGGTGAGTAAATTTGCATGTAAAAACGAAAATATTGCCATATAAACATTTTTATAGTGTTTATATTTTAATCTCATAATTACTATTGTCACTATTTATTTCATAAATTATAATTTTACTATCTAAAATAGTAGTGTATTTTATTGCAGATATAAAAATTATCATAGTACATAAAACTATTAAGCGTATCAAATATTTTTTAAATGACATGGTAAATGCCAGCCAATGGGACAAAAATATCGCCACACACCTACATCTACCATTCAGTCGCGACTACCTGCCGGTAGGATTTTTAGGCGGATATTGCAGGTTAACCAAGCGTTGTACTCCCAGCTACACCTCGGATAGCCCTAGCATGAGGCTCTCCTGTAGCTAAACTAGTCAGCATGGTAGCCTAGCTGTCCTTATAGCAGAAATTGCGTAGCACACGCCCTGCTCGCTCAGCGGAGAGAACCTTGTCACGCCGCTGCAGATTGTCACCCCTCACGCCTCTAAATACTTTTGGCGTTGATCCTTTGCACCTCTTCTCTTTCTTTTTTTGAGAAACATATCCTAATAAGATCATGGCTTATTAGTAATATTTGATTGTAAAAAAGCTGAAGTAGATAAATTCTATAGTGTTCTCATTTTATACGTCAAATTTAGATAAAAAAAATATAAAATTAATTTGTGTACTGTATTATATAAATTGTTTATAAAAGATAAAAATAGTCAGAAAATTTATTTTAACAATTAAATAACATGCATTATTATTGAATATTTATCCCCAATATTTTCTCAATTGCACAACTTCTGCTTTAGATCTGGCACGTTGGAGGGCTTAGGCGGTGAGTCGCCTGCGGCATGACAGGCGGCAAGGGATTAACGAGGTAGTATAGCCTGGAGCAACTAAGCATACATTACAACGAGATACATTTAACATATCGGAATTATTCGTAATGAGTCTATTCAGCAAGGTAATTTTCGGGATACTATCCGCCTCGCGGGCGTTCTTTCAGGCAAGACAGATGCCATGGAAGTACGCGGGAGAGGTCGGGCCATATCAACTTGAGCTATTCAGCACTGAGCATCTTGGAGTACACGGCAGGCTGCTGGCAGAAAGACACCGTGTTGCAACAGAAAAACACCCGGAAATATTACTTCCACGGCTTGTGGACAGCGAAAAAATGTTTTTGTCTGTGCACAACCTGCTGAATGAAGATGCGCGGAGCGGCGTGCAGATAGCGCCCGCAGGAGAATGTCTTCTTGATAATTTTTATATCCTTGAAGAGCAGATTCGCGCAGTAAGGCGGCACTTGCCCAAGGGCTACAGTCGGGAACTGCCCCACCTGACCACGGGATTTTCTGCGGGGCTGCCCCGTGCCTATGACATTGCCCAGGAAGTTATATGGCATAGTGACGGGCGGGTGAATGCTGAAACTGTGACAGCTGTCCTGTCCTCCTATCAAACCGTTTCTGTGCTCACTATGGGAGAATTATGGGCTGTTCCCATCATGTTTCGCTTTGCTCTCATAGAAAACATCAGACATATCACCGCTCTCATAGCTGCATACAGAACTGACCGTGCACTTGCGGTGCATTGGGCCAGCAAGTTGACGCGCACTGCTGCGGCCTCTCCCAAAGACCTGATCATGGTAATTGCGGACATGGCGCGGTCAAATCCATCACTTACGGGCTCGTTTGTCGCCGAGTTCAGCCGCCAGCTCAAAGGCATGGGCCCCTCCCTGGCGCTACCACTCACATGGGTTGAGCAACAACTTGCTGACTCGGGTCAAACGATCGACCAGCTTGTGCATGTGGAAAACCAGATGCAGGCTGCCAGCCAGCTTTCCATGAGCAACTGTTTCAACAGCCTGCGAGCCATTGAATCTGTTGACTGGAAAGGCTTTGTCGATTCTGTAAGTGTGGTTGAAGGCACGTTGCGTAATGACCCTGCAGAAGTTTACGCAGCTATGGACTTCAATTCGCGCAATTATTGCCGCACTATTATAGAAAGAATGGCGAGGTGCAGCCAGCTGACAGAGAACGAGATTGCCCAGAAAGCCATTGATCTTGCCCGCGAAGGCATGACCCAGCATGGCAAAAATGCTCGCTCCGCGCATGTTGGCTGCTATTTGACTGCAGAAGGCAAGCCTCGGCTTGAAACTGCCATATCTGCCCATTTCGGCCCAGTGCAGACCCTTGCACGCGCGGCTGAATATTTACGCGTCCCTCTGTATATATCTACAATCATTTTATTAACGCTATTTTTTACAGTATCTTTCGCCTTTGTCGCCATGGCACAGGGCGTACATAATTTATGGGCTTCTCTATTCCTTTTACCAATTATCATTGTAGCCTGCCACCTGGCCCTGGCTGTTGCCAATAAAATTGCCTCCATTGCCATCAATCCCAAACCTCTTCTCAAAATGGATTTTTCCGCCGGCTTGCCAGAACATTTTCTGACTCTGGTTATTGTGCCAGCAATGCTCACCAGCAAAGATTCCATCAAGCGCTTGTTCGATGACCTTGAGGTGCGTTTTCTGGCCAATCAGGACACATCCTTATATTTTGGATTGCTCACGGATTTTTCTGATTCTGCAACGGAAACCGCCCCCAACGACAAACTGCTCGTCCGTATGGCCCGGCAAAAGGCAGCAGAGCTTAATGCCAAATATGCAACAGAAAATTATACCCCGTTTTTTCTTTTTCACCGCCCCCGCTTATGGAATGCTCAGGAAGGAATATGGATGGGGCATGAACGCAAACGCGGCAAGATAGAGGAACTCAACAATTATTTATGCGGCAGAGCCCCGGATGTCTTTTCGGTTGTTGAGGGTGACAGGGCGGTTTTTTCGCGTGTTCGCTACATTATAACGCTTGATGCAGATACGCAGTTGCCCCGAGATTCTGCCCGCCAGCTTGTGGGGGCCATGGCTCACCCGCTGAACCGCGCGCGATTTGATGAGGATAAAAAGCGTGTAATAAACGGATATGGCATCTTACAGCCGCGCGTAGAGCCAAGCCTGGCCGGGGCCAACCGTTCGCGCTATGCCCGTTTCAACTGTAAAAAGAGCGGCATTGACCCATACACGCGCACAGTCTCTGACTGCTACCAGGATGTATTTGGCGAAGGCTCATACATCGGAAAGGGCATTTACGACCTGAATACATTTGCCACCATGCTGTCCGGGCGCTTTCCTGATAACAAGGTGCTCAGTCACGACCTTCTTGAGGGCTGCTTTGCCCGCTCTGGCCTACTGAGTGATGTTTCTTTTTATGAAGATTACCCCGTGGCATATCTTACCGATGCCGCAAGACGTCATCGCTGGATTCGCGGAGACTGGCAGATCATAAGCTGGCTGTTGCCTCGCGTCACCGAAGGCGATGGGCAGGTGCACAAGAATCCCCTTTCATTACTCTCGCGCTGGAAAATTTTTGACAATCTGCGCCGCAGCTTGACCCCTGCCGCATTGATACTGCTTTTGATCTCCGGGTGGGCCATGCTGCCATTATCGTGGCAATGGACCTCGCTGGTGGTTGGCTCCATGTTTCTGCCAGCCTTGCTTGAAGCTGTCGTTGCCATGCTCCACAAGCCGGAGGACACGTCTTTCAGGCGTCACATGGCGCTTCAGTTTTCTGAAATTCCAGGGCATTTTTCTCAACCTGCAGAGGCATTGCTCTACTTGCCTGTTGAAGCAGCCTCAAATCTGGATGCCATTTTTCGCAGTTTCTGGCGAATGATGGCTTCAAAAAAACGCCTTCTTCAGTGGAATGTATCGGTTTGTTCTGGCAGCGCTGCTCCCGCTCACCTTAGAGAAACCGTGGCTGCCATGTGGGCCGGGCCAGTAATCGCCGTTCTGGTTATGCTTGCCTGCATTGCTTTGGGCAACGGTATGGCAGCAAACACTGCCCTGGCTGGCGTTGTTTGCTTGCTGTGGTTTTTTTCTCCGGTCATGGCCTGGTGGTCGAGCCTTCCTCTTAAGCGGCATCAGGAAAAGCTCACCCCAGTGCAAACTGTTTTTCTGTTCAGAATTGCGCACAAAACCTGGAAGTTTTTTGCAACCTTTGCCGGTTCTGAAAGCAACTGGCTTCCACCAGACAACTATCAGGAAGTTCCCACTGGCAGGATAGCCCACCGTTCTTCACCCACCAATATGGGCATTGCGCTGCTGGCAAATCTTTCGGCCTATGACTTCGGTTTCATAACCGCTGGGGCATTTCTGGAGCGCACATCAAAGTCCCTGTCCGTGATGGAAAAACTTGAAAGATACAAAGGCCATTTTTTCAACTGGTACGACACCCAGTCTCTGGCACCTCTGTCGCCGCGCTACGTATCGTCTGTGGACAGTGGCAACATGGTTGGACACCTTTTGGTTTTGCGCGCAGGGTTGCAGGAATTTGTGGAAAAAAGAGTAAGTCATCCGCTGCTTTTTAAAGACCTGCAAAAAACGCTTGCCATCCTGGCTGAAACCGCCCCCAAGCCCCATGATGAGGTTGCAAATTCACAACTGGACACTCTCAGCCTTGAGTTGGCTGCGGCTGTTCAGTCGTTTTCGCCGTCTGCAATTCAGGTCAGAAAAGATCTTGAGCTCCTGCAAGCATCTGCAACTGCAGCCATGATCCAGAGCGAGATGGCTTCTGACAAGGAGAAAAAGCAGTACGGCGGCATCGTGCAGGAAACATTTTGTCTCAAATTGCAGGATGCGCTGGACGAGCTTACACTTTTTATGCCCTGGACATCGCTTCAGGGCGTGTCCTCTGCTGATCTGCAAGATTTTAAGATGCTTGACGCTCACCTCACCCTGTTTGAAATCGCCGCACTTGAAGATGCCCTGTTGCCGCGCCTGGCATTGTACGCCGAGGAGAAGAACGACCCGTCAAGGCAGCAGCTTTTTGCTGAACTCGCAGTGCTTGTTGGTGCAGGCAGCCGCCAGGCCAGGGCGCGCCTTGAACAGATAGCGGAGATGATGGAGCAGTGTACTGGTCTGTCATGCCTTGAGTATGATTTCCTTTATGATTCCAAGCGTAAGCTGCTATCCATCGGCTACAATACGGATGAAAACAGAAGGGATGCAAGCTATTATGACCTTCTGGCCTCTGAGGCCAGGCTGGCAGTATTTGTGGGCATCGCTCAGGGGCATCTGCCTCAGGAAAGCTGGTTTTCTCTTGGGCGGCTTTTGGCAACCACCACAGATCAAAAGCCGGTGCTCCTTTCCTGGAGCGGCTCGATGTTTGAGTATTTGATGCCGCTTCTTGTAATGCCCTTTTATGAAAACAGCCTGCTTGACCAGTCCTGTAAAGCTGCTGTTGCCGCTCAGATCGAGTATGGAAAAAAATGCGGTTTGCCGTGGGGGATATCTGAAAGCGGCTACTGCATGACCGATGCGCGCGCTGACTACATGTACAAGGCCTTTGGCGTACCGGGGCTAGGTATCAAGCGCGATCTGACCGCAGATATGGTTGTAGCTCCGTACGCTTCGGCCTTGGCCGCCATGATAGCTCCACGCGATGCCTGCCTGAACCTTGAACGTCTTTCACAAGAAGGCGTAGAAGGTGATTACGGCATGTACGAGGCCGTTGACTATACCGAATCGCGATTACCGAGGGGGGAAACATTCGAGATCGTGCGTTCCTACATGGCGCATCATCAAGGAATGAGCCTGCTTGCTCTGGAGGCATTGCTGCTCGATTACCCCATGCAAAAACGGTTTGAGAGCGATCCACAGTTTCAATCCGCCATACTGGTTTTGCAGGAACGGGCTCCGGAAGCAATTCCAAGTTATGTGCGCACGTCAACACGGTCGGGTGTTCCCGCAATTCACAGCTTTGTAAAGGGTGCAACGCGCATCATCGGTTCGCCACACACTGCAAAGCCAGAGGTTCAGCTGCTTTCAAACGGCAGGTATCATGTCATGGTAACCAATGCCGGCGGCGGGTACAGTCGCTGGAACAACCTTTCTGTCACCAGGTGGAAGGAAGATACGACGTGCGACGACTGGGGTACGTTTTGTTACATCCGCGATCTTGCCACTGGAGAATACTGGTCTACTACCTTTCAGCCAACTCAGGTAAGAACTGAACATTTCAAGGTGATTTTTGCAGAAGGTCGAGCCGAATTTCATTGCCGTAACCTTAAGTACGATGTGCATACCGACATTGCGGTTTCGCCAGAACACGATGTTGAACTGCGGCGAACAAAGATCACTAACAATTCTCTGGAACAGCGAACCCTCGACATAACCAGTTTTGCCGAGGTGGTTCTTGCTCCTTCCGCCGCTGATGCCCTGCATCCTGCATTCAGCAATCTTTTTGTCCAGACCGAAATAGTTGAAGATCAGTTTGCAATTCTATGCACCCGCCGCGCCCGGTCTGAAGAAGAAAATAACCCCTGCATGCTGCACATGATGGCCGTTCATGGCGTGCCTGTTGACGCCATTTCTTACGAAACCAACAGACGCCAATTTATTGGCCGTGAGCGCACCATAAAAAAACCAAGGGCAATGGACAGGGATGTTGTTGATCTTTCTGACAGTGCAGGGGCCGTGCTTGACCCGGTTGTTTCTGTGCGCACCCGCATCACGCTTGAGTCCGGGCAATCTGCAATAATTGATGTTGTTTCTGGCGTGGGCGAATCACGGGCAACAGCCATGGCCCTCATTGAAAAATACCGGGATAAGGGCATTGCCGACCGTGTTTCCCGTATGGCCTGGGTGCGTGGTCAAATATTGCTGCGCCAGATCCACGCCACCGAGGTGGAGGCGCAACTTTATACCGGTCTGGCAGACTCAATCTTATACGCCAATGCGCAACTGCGTGCTGAAAGCTCTCTGCTTGTGCAAAACAGCAAGGGGCAGTCCGGACTTTGGGGGTACACGCTGTCCGGCGACCTTCCCATACTGCTGTTGCGGATAGGAAGCGTTGATAATATCGAGCTTGTCCGCCAGCTTTTGCGAGCGCATACCTACTGGAACCTTAAAGGACTACGGGTTGACCTGGTAATCTGGAATGAAGACAAGGCCGGATACAGGCAGCTTCTGCATGACCAGATCATGGGGCTTATTGCAGAGGGAAATGGCAGTAGCCTTGGGAAACCGGGGGGGATTTTCGTCCTTTCCTCGGATCGCATAGTTGAAGAAGACAGAATCCTGATGCAGGCAGTTGCCCGGGTCATCATCACAGACGACAAAGGTCCTTTGGCGCAACTGGTAAAAGGTCGCATAGCGCCAGTCAATACAATTCCCTATCTCGCACTGTCGGACGGGCCAAGAGCTTCCCGTATGGAGAGCGCCCTGCCTGCCCCGCGCAATGACCTTATACTTTTTAACGGATTGGGTGGTTTTACTCCCGATGGGCGGGAATATGTCATAATTACGGCCCAGGGCCAGGCAACACCTGCTCCATGGGCCAACGTGCTCGCTAATCCACAATTTGGAACAGTTATTTCGGAAACAGGGCTCGCCTTTACCTGGAGCGAAAATGCCCACGAGCACCGCCTTACCCCATGGTCAAACGATCCCGTGGGTGATTCAAGGGGCGAGGCTTTCTATATTCGCGATAACGACACCGGCTACTTCTGGTCTCCAACCCCCCGTCCATGCCGAGGCAAAACACCGTACACAACCCGGCACGGATTCGGCTACAGCGTGTTTGAGCATACGGAACGCGGCATACAATCAGAGCTTCTTGTGCATGTTGATGTGGACGCCCCGGTAAAATGCATGCGGCTGACGGTGAAAAATGTGTCGTCAATACCGCGCAGGCTGTCGGCAACGGGCTATGTGGCGTGGGTTCTGGGCGATTTGCCGGAGAAAACACGTATGCACATAGCCACAGAAGTTGACCAGATGAGCGGGACAGTTTTTGCCTGCAATTCCTACAATTCTGAGTTTCCTGGCCGAACGGCATTTTGGGGCACAGATGACAGCATTAAATCTGTGAGCTGCGACCGCGCTGAATTTTTGGGGCGCAATGGCTCGCTGGATAATCCGGCGGCCATGGGGCGCAGCCGCCTTTCTGGCCGAAACGGCGTTGGCCTGGACCCGTGTGCCGTTATTCAGGTTCCGTTCACTCTTGCCGCTGGCGAAGAGAGGGTCATTACATTCAGGCTTGGAGTCGGGAAATCCAAAGATGAATGCAGAGAACTTGCCATGCGGTTTAAAGGAGCGGAGGCAACGCAGGAATCCCTGAGCAGGGTCTGGCGGCAGTGGGATCGCCTGCTTGGTTCTGCCTATGTGGAAACACCAGATACGTCTTTCAACGTGATGGCCAACGGCTGGCTGCTGTACCAGGCCATAGCCTGCAGGATGTGGGGGCGCGGAGCCATATACCAGTCTGGCGGTGCATTCGGATTCCGCGACCAGTTGCAGGACGCAATGGCCCTTGTGCATACCGCACCCAATTTGCTGCGTGAACAGATACTTTTATGCGCATCGCGGCAGTTTGCAGAGGGAGATGTCATGCACTGGTGGCATCCGCCGTCAGGGCGAGGGGTGCGCACGCACTGTTCGGACGACTATCTCTGGTTGCCCCAGGCAGTTTGCCGTTATGTCAGCTCCACTCAGGATACCGGCATACTGGACGAGCAGGTTGCCTTGATCACAGGACGGCCCCTCAAGGACGATGAAGATGCCTATTACGACCAGCCTTCCGATTCAGGAATCACGGCAACAATCTATGAGCATTGTGTGTTGGCAATCCGCTATGGGTTAAAATTTGGCGCACACGGGCTGCCGCTTATGGGTTCTGGCGACTGGAATGATGGAATGGACAAGGTTGGCGCTGGTGGAAAAGGTGAAAGCGTTTGGCTGGCCTTTTTCCTTTACGATGTGCTTTCCAGGTTTGGTCCCCTTGCGGCAGCGCGCGGTGATTTGCCTTTTTATCAGGAATGTACAGGTCAGCTGGCGGTGTTGAAAGACAAAATCGAAACTCACGGCTGGGATGGCGGATGGTATCGGCGCGCATATTTTGATGACGGCACCCCCCTGGGCTCGGCAGAAAACAGTGAGTGCCGTATCGACTCCATAGCGCAAAGCTGGTCGGTACTCTCAAAAGCAGGGAGTGCGGAGCATGTCAAACTGGCTATGCTGGCGCTGGATGATTACCTTGTGCGACGCGAGGACAAACTGGTAACGCTGTTTACACCACCTTTTGATGTGCAGGCTCCCAACCCCGGCTATATCAGTGGATACACGCCTGGTGTGCGCGAAAACGGCGGCCAATACACCCACGCAGCCGTGTGGGCGGCTATGGCCTTTGCCCAGATGGGTGATTCCAGACGTGCATGGGAAGTCTTCAACATCATCAATCCGGTAAATCACTGCAAAACTGCGGAGGATGTGGCGCGCTACGAAGTGGAACCCTATGTGGCTGCCGCCGATGTTTATGCCGCCCCCGGCCTTGTTGGGCGCGGCGGCTGGACATGGTATACGGGTTCAGCCGCCTGGATGTACCGGTTGATGCTGGAATCTCTTTTGGGAATCAACATCGAAAATGGCGCCTTGCGAATTGTGCCCTGCCTGCCTGCGAACTGGGACTGCTGCACTGTCCATTATCGCCATCTTAGTGCGGTCTATCACATAAAAATCACTCAGGAATATGCCGGAGGCAAGAACTTTTCCATCACACTTGATGGAGCTGCTCAAAATGACTTGCTTGTTCCTTTGGTTGATGACCAACAGGAACATGAAGTATCTGTTGTTGTTCAACAATAAACAATACTTGCATATTTTGCCTGATTGTATCAACTGGTGTTGAATGGGCGCATATATGTAATGACATTTCAATATTATGTAACTATATTATTTAAACCTGGCTGGCAGTAGTCAATATATGTTTACAATATCATTTAAATTACATTTCTATCGAACGGAGTTGAATGGTTACATCTATGCTTTATTCAAAACTTGTCACACTTTTTTCTGGCGGAATCAGCTTTTCAGAGGACGAAGTACCTTTTGGGGATAACTTTGTCGTCAAAAATTTCAGCTTTCACTCACCTGCACGGCAGAAGGTCGGCCCGGCAGATTCCCAGACCCCTGCCAGCGCCACGGGATCAGAAGTTGATGAAGAAATTCAGGAGAATAATAATTTTAGATATCATGTGATGATGCCGGCCCGCATGGAAAAAGCCCGCAACGTTGTCATCATGCTTCATGGCCTGAATGAACGATACTGGACCAAATATCTACCGTGGGCCGCATCAGTGGTTGAAGCGACTGGTCACGCCGTTGTTCTTTTTCCCCTCGCATTTCATATGAACCGTGCCCCGGCCCGGTGGGCAGATCCGCAACGCATGGCGCACCTGAGCCGCGAGCGGAAGCGTACCCTGCCAACGCTCACCAGTTCCAGCTTTGTCAATGCGGCCATCAGCGCACGGCTTTGCGAACAGCCTGAGCGCTTTATCCAGTCTGGTCTTGAAAGTTACTATGATCTCATCAAGCTTGTGGAGACAATAAAGACTGATCTTCACCCTGCTATCGATAAAACTGCCACAATTGACTTTTTCACCTACTCCGTTGGAACCCTTCTCGGTGATCTTCTTATGATGGCAAACAGGTCGGACTATTTTTCAGCATCGCGGCATGTTTCATTTTGTGGCGGGCCTGTTGTCAGCGGCCTGCACCCGGAATCAAAATTTATTCTCGACAGCGAAGCTGTGGGCAAACTCCGGGAGTGCCTGCTCTCAAAAGAAAGACTTGAAGTTTTGCTCTCTGACAACACCGAGTTTGAAAAGGCCTTTCGCTGTATGCTGGACTATGGGACAGGCAGCAGAGAACGGGAGGAGCGTTTGCGGGGCATGGGGGCACGGCGCTACGTGATCGCCTTGGCTGATGACCATGTCGTTATGGTTAATGAAATTCGCAATACTTTTGGCGAAAAAGAAAAGAATGGAATTCATGTTGAAATAATGCAGTATACTTACAAATACAGACATGAAGACCCATTTCCAGTGCTTACAAAAATGTACAGTAATATTGATAGGCAGTTTCAGCGCACATTTGAAAGAATTTGCAATTTTTTGAAAAGATAGAGGATTTTTTTAAGACAAGTGATGACACTTTTTGTCAAATCAAACGGGCGCGCCCGGAGTTGTTGCCGCTAAACCGGGCACGCCGAGTTTTGCAATTGCCGGATACTCTCACGATGCGAGAGTCACCACAGGGCCTTAGGGCCCATTTTTATTGTGGTCTTCAACCAGCCCCAAACAGCGCCACCAGAGTTTACGCCTCTGGCCGATCATTGCGAAAAACATAATCCCATATCATTGCAGCCCGGCTAAGGAGTAATAAAAAAGTCCGAAATCTCGGTGACGTGTGGTAAAAAATAGCAACAACATCTTGCCACACAAGAATATTTTGGACTTGAGTCACCATAATACGCTTTTCTCCAGACGCCACCGCTGATTCCCAGACATATTTTCAGAAGCTCGAACACCGGCACAGAACAGGACGTTCATCGCGCTAATAAGGCTTCAAGGAACAGCTCTCCGCCATGGCTTTTACCCAGCTTGCGCGGGCGCTCCATGCGCGACGGCCTGCGTTGTCTGAGCGCGGGCGGGGAGCCGCCTGTATCACTGGGGCCTGAAAACCGTGGCCCGCTCCACCGTTGCTGACGCCAACAACTCCAGGCCTGTGGTTTTTCCCAGGCTCTGTTCGCCGAAATGCGCGGCCAGTGTGCGGCAAAAGCCCCGAAACACAAGTTCCGCTTCAAATCCAAGCTGTTCAGCCTGGACGCCATCACCATCAAGCTTTGCCTGTCGCTTTCCCCTGGGCCTTGTTCCGCCAGAAAAAGGGCGACATCAAGATGCACACCCTGCCTGACGATCCATCTGCTCCCGTGTACCAAAAAGTCCACAGCCTCCTCGGGCTGTCCGGGCAGCAACTTTTCCAGATCATCCAACTCAATCTGCTCGGCACGACCTCTTTGGAAGATCTCCTGAATCTGCGACGACGAAAAAAAATCCATACTCTCTCAGCATGTTGGAGCTAGCTGTTTAGCCGAACAGCAATGATCCCATATTGAATGCCTTGGCGAGAATTTCAGACATTCCTTGCCTTGGGGGCTGCGCATCGCAGTAAGCCTGGTGACGCTGATGCGCACCCTCTCGCCCTCATCATTCATGCCGCAGCAATCCCGAATCCGACAGAGCACCAACGCTGATTTCGTTGCAGTGTGAAAACCTTGCCAGTATGCGCTTTGCAAGCTGGCTGTCGGTTAGTCTTGTCCCAACAGGCTGTTCTGCCACATTATCCTGATACACGCGCATATGGTTAACCGGAGAACGCCCACCAGCAAACAGTGGTCGGTTGGCAACTGTTGGATACGTCAAAAGTCACACGTCTGGCGCTCGCCCAACAGACGGCGCCCAACGACAGGGGTAGCACACCTTCAGCCCTGCCATACCCTTCCGCTTGTGAGCATGTGCTGCTGCAAAATCCTAGGCCGGATGTAAAATACAGCGCTTTCATGCCCTGCTCATGCCCAAGCCCGGTCACAAAGATTCCGCTTCCTGTCTACTCCAAAACCGCCAGACCATGGCTGTGCAGAGCCGGGATGATTCCATCGTAAGGATCTGCGAAGTTATCAATCTCGCAAATGCTATCTCAATTTCTAAATCAACCGGGCACTATGATTAATGAAATAATTGTGCCTATTATATACATACTTTTGACTTTTATTAATTGTATGAAATAAAATTACACAATGTGTCACAGCGTACAGACGGTATTTATTTTTTGCATGAAGGTAAGTTCAGCTGGTAAATCTCTTTAAATATGCATCCATATCAGTTCTATAAAAGCCTTACAAATTGTACTTATTATAATAAATATTTCATTATAGCAGTTAGTATAACTGTTTTTATAAAAATTATTAATCAAATTAATTAAAAAAACCAAATTATTTTTACCGAAGCCCAGCCTTTGCCGTGTCAGTAAACAATAATCCAGCAGCAATATATTTTGCATCAGTATTGCAACGCTCATTGCCTGGAAAACTAGATATTATCTAGAAACTTTTCGCCAATGTGCATGCAGATGCAGTCAAACTATTACCGGGAGAGCAATATGTATTTCTTCAAGAAGATTATGATTTGCGCGCTTGTTGCATCCATCTCACTGGTTGCCGGGGCCTCAATGGCACAAGCCCAGACAGTTGGAGCGACAAAAGAACAGACCATCACCGCTTCAAAGGGGTGGAGCATCACAAAGGATATCATGAAAAAGGATGTATTCACCGAGGACAAGGTAAAGCTGGGCAGCATTGAAGATATTATTGTAACGCCCAGCGAAGGCCTTGCGTATGCAGTTGTGAGTACCGGCGGATTCCTTGGTATGGGCAAGCACGACATTGTTGTTCCGCTCAACCAGTTCAAGGTGATGGATTCGCGCTTTATTTTGCCAGGTGCGACCAAAGAAACAATCAAGGCAATGCCCGAGTTCAATTCCGAAAAATAAAAAGTGCTGATCGCAACATGCCCGCTGCGGAGAGCATTTGAGTAAAAGGTTGAGGGCATTTTTTGCCAGCTGTGCAGAAAATGCCCTCAAACACCAACATAACACTGTATTGCACGTTAACACGGGAAAATACCATGAAAAATAACAAAGTCAGAAACAAGCTTAAAGAGATAGGCGGCCATGCAAAAGAAGTTGTTGGTAAAATAACTGGCGACAAGCAGCTGGAAGTGGAGGGCAATGTGCAGAAGAACGTCAGCAAGATCAATGCCTCGTATAATGACATCAAGGACAGCATAAGAGAGTCCCGTGATGATTAACTGCTGCTGAGAATTCGCTGCCCGATTGCATAAACTCTAAACAAGGAAATGGCATTGCCATGAAAAATCTATGCGCTGATTTTTTTGTTGCCCTCATCTTAACTCTTGGCCTGGCCCTTGCGATGTCAACAATGCACGAGGCGTCCGCAGCAAGCAATGACTCCACTCAAACTGCAGGCGAATACTTTGATGACTCTGTTATTACAACGGCCGTAAAAAGCAAGATATTGGGCGAAAAGGGCCTTTCTTCGCTCAGCATCAATGTGGTGACAAAGGACGGAGTCGTTACCCTCTCTGGCAAAATAGATACCGTAGCGCATTCAGACCTTGCAGTGCGTGTGGCAAAAAACGTCAATGGCGTTAAAGATGTTGTGAACAATTTGCTCGTTGATGCCGCTGCACACCAGTCAGTTGGTGAGTACGTTGATGATGCTTCAATCACCGCGGCCGTTAAGACAAATATTCTTAAGGAAAAGGGACTTTCAACGCTGAATATCAGTGTTGAAACAAAGGACAATGTTGTGACCCTTTCGGGAAAAACGGATTCGTCGGAGCACTCCAGGCTAGCCGCCCATATTGCAAAACGTGTGAAGGGAGTCAAGTCCGTTGTAAACAATCTTAAAGAATAATTGTGTAATGTTTTGCCAAAGCAAAACGCAAGCATATTTATAATATGCTTTGCACAATATTTCAGCGTTGAATTTTTGTTGATGCTTATGATTGAATGCTTATGTTTTATACCCTATGTCAAGAAAATTCATAAGCATCAACATTATTTCTGAACAACGTTTTGCATTAGTGTTTCTTGTAACTGAACGTTGCATCATACGTTGAAATGTAAAGACAGTTCGTAGTGATTATTATTGTAACAATAAAGGAACAACTATGAACTGCCATATTATTCCACTCTTTCTTGTAATTTTTCTTTTGACAAATAGCCTGTGTTTTGCAGTTGAACCAGACAAATCCGACAACACACAAGCGGAAAAGAGCACTTTTGTACTCTATTATGAGAATGATTCATTTTACCACCACGATGGGTACTATACCAATGCTGTTAAGTTTAGAGTTATATCTAAGCCATTAAATACGCTTACAAAAAATGGAATTTTCCCGGATAATTTTGACTCGGTAATGGAAAAATTTGAAAAGACACAAACTAAGCAAGTTACACAATACAATATTTCAGCAGGGGCAGGACAGTCCATTTATACGCCAGAAGATACTACGATTCGCGATCTTCAAGAAGATGATCGCCCGTACGCAGGGTATCTTTACAGTTTCCTGGCCCTGCACGCCAAGCAGACGCAGATGATGGACACTTTTGAGCTTACAGCGGGCGTGGTGGGGCCAAGCGCCCTGGCGGAATATGCGCAAAATGGCGTCCACCGGTTGCGCGGGTTTGAAACCGCCAAGGGCTGGGACAACCAACTGCATGATGAGCCTGCCATGACCCTTTCCTGGGGCAGAAACTACCGCCTCAACAAACAAAGTATTTGGTCGGGATTAAGCTGGGATGTTTTACCGTACCACACACTCACAGCTGGCAACGTGCTGACGCAGGCAACTGCGGGTTCGGAACTGCGCCTTGGCTGGAACCTGCCCCCATCCTTCACCACTTCACAAATTCATCCCAGTTCGAGCATTGGTGCGCCAACCCCCGAAGACATGGGGGGACGACAATCCAAGGATTGGGGTTTTTATATTTTCGCTGGTGCTGAAGGCCGCGCTGTTGCCCACAATATTTTTCTGGATGGCAACACCTGGGGTGACAGTCATCGCGTGGCCAAAGACCCCTTTGTGGGGGAAGCAAGTTTTGGAGCAGCCGTAACCATAAACAGCCTGCAAATTGCCTACAGACACGTTTATCTGACTGAAGAATTCAAAAAGCAGAAGGAGGCACAAAACTTTGGTTCCATTACTCTTGTTTTACCTTTTTAGTGCGTCAAATGTGGTATGAATTGATATTCGCCAACATGGCAATGGTCGATCTGAATAAGGAGAGCATGATGCATGATATCAATAAGGAAATTATAATGGTCAAAATGACGTACTGGTTTATGTTTTGTGTGGCAGCAATGGTCGTCATAATGGTTATATGGGCCTTTCCTGGCAATGCACATGCAGCGAACACTGAAAAACAGGGCAGTGCGCCCGTTATTACGTTGAAGATGTGGGATTCTTCATCAGAGCTTGAGCAATACGCTTTTCTTGCAGGCATTGTGAGCGTGTTTGAGCTCGAAAAGGAATGGCAGGGTCAAAAAGGCATTCTGCCGTTGCGGCAGAGCATGGTCGGCAGCTGGTGCACCGGGCTGGACGGTATGAGCCTCACACAGATTCGCAGTGCCGTTAACAGCTACAGCATGAATAATCCCAGCAAGCAGGACAGACTTGTTCTTGATGTGTTGTGGAGTGAGTTGGTGCAGCCCAAGCTTAAAGCTTCAATGCCTGGTTCTGGAAGTGACACTTCCACGAGGCTTGAGCAAACCATGGGAAGCCACAAGAAACAAAAAACTCAGCCTGCATATTAATTAGCTATGGAGAATCATGATGAAACAACTACTTGCCCCAACCATTGCAATTTTTCTTCTGTTTGCTGGTCCCGTGGCGTGCACAAATATGAGTAAAACCCAACAAGGCGGCCTGTCGGGAGCAGCACTGGGCGCTGGCGCAGGAGCTGGCATAGGCGCGCTGACGGGAGGAAACTGGGCTGTCGGAGCCGCGGTTGGCGGAGCCCTGGGTGGCTTGGCAGGGGGACTATACGGTAATTCGCAGGACAACAAAAACCGTTAAGCACACCCCTTGGACACATTAAGCAGTTTGGCAGGCAGATTATGACAAATGGCCTGTCAAACCGCTTGTGGTGGAGGGGAGATATGTGTTGCTTTGCACTCAGCAGTTTCTGATTCTTCTAGGTTTTATCAGGGGCTTTTGGTGGAAAAGGCAATAGGCGGTCGGTTTCTGCTTTGACAACCGCGTAGCATTCACAACACAGCTCTTCAAGCTTTGGGCGGTCCAGCACTGTAATCTGCCCCCGGCGGTATTCAATGACCCCCAGTCGCTGCAACTTGCCTGCGGCTTCGGTAACTCCCTCGCGGCGAACCCCCAGCATGTTGGCGATCAGCTCCTGCGTCATGCTCAACTGATTGCTCGGCAGGCGATCGAGTGAGAGCAAAAGCCAACGGCAGAGCTGCTGGTCTATGGAATGATGTCGGTTGCATACGGCTGTCTGGGCCATCTGCGTAATTAATGCCTGAACATAGCGCAGCATCAGTTGTAGCATTGCAACGTGACGACTAACAGCATCTTTAAAATGCTTGTCGCTCAGGCGGTATGCCTGGCCAGCGCTTTGTACCAAAGCTCTGCTGGAGGTACTTTCTCCTCCCATGAACAGTGAGATGCCAATGATGCCTTCGTTGCCAACTACGGAAATTTCCGCTGAAGCGCCGTTTTCCATCACATATAATAGCGAGATAATGCAGTCTATTGGAAAATAGACATGGCGCATGACATCGCCGGATTCGTATAAAACTTTGCCAAGCGGCATTGACACCAACTCCAGCTGAGGGAGCAACATGTCATAAATATGGGTGGGTAATGCTGCAAGAAGGCGGTTTTGGTCTGGGGCAGGATCTTTAAGCATCTTGGTATCCTCAAAAGTTATGATAAAATATTATATATTTCATATTTTGTTCGAGCAATCGTTTTAAAGGTACAATAATAAGTTGGTAATGTATGTGCTCTACCGCACACGCGTATCTGATTTTTAATGACGCTTCTGCTCATGAAGCAATTAACATCAAACACAGAGGTGCATATGCTTGAAATGATTGCTGTTGTCCTTGTCATATTGTGGTTATTGGGAATAATTACATCCTATTCATTGGGTGGCTTTATCCACATACTTTTGGTCATTGCGGTTGTCGTTATCGTAATCAGATTTTTGCAGGGCCGACGGCTCTAGAAGTGGTTTCACTTCTTTCCGCTAGATACAGGTCAGATTCTTCTCACGGAATTTTTCCTGTGTCCGCCAGCCAATGAACTGTTGCCCACCGCTCTGAGAGTAATGCTTATCCTAAGCGGATGCACTGCTCCCTTGGCCGACCTTTAACGGACAGATGGCATGGCGACGCATTATCAAACTCGTCATGTATTTTGATGCCCCCGCAACAAAAATGCGGCGCTTACGGCATATATTCACCGCAATTTTTGCGGTGAATATATGCCGAAGAAATGCGGTGATTCTGCGCTATATTCACGAAAGGCGGCCGGACTGACCATCATTTCAGTGGGCCATTGCAAAGCTGGCGGAACAGCTTGCCGCCATGCGCCACAAGCCGGGTCTGCTCCAAGGGGGGATGCAAGCCCTTGGCTTCTCCTCGCGCTGAGGCTGGCTTGGAGATTTTGCCCCTGGATGCGGTGAAGTCGAGCGTAATTGAAGGGGAATCCCGTGACGTGGCACAGGTGCGCTCTTCACTGGCTCGAAGGCTTGGAATTGACATCGGCGGCCTGATGCCCTGAGCAGAAACGCGGAAGCCGTTGTTGAAATGATGCTGGGCGCAAACGCCAGCGAGCTATCATCAACCGCCTGTTAACCGGATTCGAGGGAAAACTGACCAGCGGCAAATACGCAAAACTGGCGAAATGTTCGCCGGATACGGCCTTGCGGGATATTCGGGAATTGATCGGATAAGACATTTTGCGACAAGGCGAGAGCGGCGGGCGCAGCACGAGCTATACCTTGGTGAAGAAAGCTGCCAATCAATAAGGCTCCAAATTACGGGGAAAACGCCCAAAACGAAAAAAGCTCCTACGATTTCTCGTAAGAGCTTGCTTTCTTAATTGGCGTCCCCAAGGGGATTTGAACCCCTGTCGACGGCGTGAAAGGCCGTTGTCCTGGGCCGGCTAGACGATGGGGACGCGCTGTGAAGGGTGTATTTACGGCAATAGGGGGCAGGTGTCAAGCGACTTTTTAAAATTGGCATAAAATTCAGCGGTCAGGAGCTTCGCGATGGCCAGATCAAGAGCTGGGGTTTCCTAATCCTGTCGCGCCGCTAAATCAGTTAGGCCGCTATCCCTTCCCCCACAAAGTCCGTTCTCCCACTACCCCACTGCAACCTAAGCTGGCCCAGCCCCCAACCCGCGCAAGTGCCCTCCCCCCGGCAGCCCTTTCTTGCGGCTAGTAACCCGCTGACGGATTGCATGTTTGCCCCGGCCTGAGGTATAAGCACGGCATGCAAAAATCCAGCAATACATCTCCCCGTCCCGGCACCGTGTCGCGCTCTCCCGCCAACGCAGACAGCCACCGCGAAGAGCAGCTGCGCCTTTTGTTGGATCTTTCCAATGTGGTCAACTCCGCCACGGATGTGGGGGTTGCCCTGAACAAGGCGCTCCAGCTCATGGCAGAGCATCTGCACATGATGCGCGGCGCGATCACGCTTATTTCGCCCAACAGCGGCGAAATCCGCATCGAGGCTGCCTACGGCCTCAAACCCGCCGAGGCCCGCCGGGGCCGCTACGTGCGCGGCGAGGGCATCACCGGACGCGTGATCGAAACCGGGCGCTCCATGTACATATCTAATGTATCTGAAGAGCCCCTTTTTCTGAACCGCACCCGCTCTCGCGATCTGGGAAAGGAGGGCATTTCCTTCATCTGCGTGCCTATCTGCCTTAACGACCAGGTTGTGGGCGCGCTGTCGGTTGACCATCTGCTCGTGGACGATGCCACGCTTGAAGACGAAATGCGCCTGCTCACCATTATATCAACCCTGCTTGGGCATGCCGCCCTCGAATCGCAGGGCCGCATGGATGAAGAAGCTTCCTCGCCCCTGAGGCCGCGCGGCTTTGTGGGCAATTCCGAAGTGATGCAAAAGGTCTACGCGCAGATTGCGCAGGTTGCCCCGTCCGGCACCACAGTTTTTCTACAGGGCGAATCCGGCACGGGCAAAGAACTTGCTGCGCGCTCCATCCATTCGGGCAGCACACGCGCCAACAAGCCCTTTATTTCGCTCAACTGCGCCGCATTGCCAGAAAACCTCATTGAAAGCGAACTGTTCGGCCATGAGCGCGGAGCCTTTACCGGCGCAAACGCCACACGCAAGGGGCGCTTTGAGCTTGCCAACGGCGGCACGCTGTTTTTGGATGAGGTGGGCGAGCTTTCGCTCATGACCCAGGCAAAATTGCTGCGCGTGTTGCAGGAAAGGGCCTTTGAGCGTCTTGGCGGCATGGAAACGCATTATGTTGATGTGCGCTTTATCACCGCCACCAACCGCGATCTGGAAAAAATGGTTGAGGAAGAAACCTTCCGCCGCGATCTGTTCTACCGCCTCAATGTCTTCCCCATTTTCCTGCCGCCCCTGAGTTTCCGGCCAGAGGACATTCTGCCGCTGGCAAACCACTTTATCAAAAAATACGCGCTGGCCAACGGGCGCAATAATGTGCGCCTCTCCCTTTCTGTTATGGATATGCTGCAACGCTATACTTGGCCGGGCAACATCCGCGAACTTGAAAACGTCATGGAGCGCGCCGTGCTGCTGCTGGGCCGCGAAGGCCTTGTTCTGCCCCAGCACTTGCCCCCTGCCCTGCACGGCAGCCGCGCCGCCGCCAGTTCCGGCCTCACGCCCGGGCTGATCCGGCAGGGGCTTTCCGGCAGTTTGCAGGAACAGCTGGACGAACTGGAACGCGCATCAATCACCGAAGCGCTTGAGTTCAGCCAGGGCCAGATGGGCAAGGCCGCCGCAAGCCTTGGATTGACGGAAAGGATCATGGCTCTGCGCATGAAAAAGTACGGCATAACCTACAAGGCTTTTCGCCCCGTGTACCGTAAGGACGAAACCGAGTAGATATACAGTTTCTACAAAACTGTATTTTAAAAAAAGGCCAGAATTTGCTCCAAATATGAATTTTTTATAATAAATTCTAGTACGTTATTTAATAATTTTTCGCTCATTACAAAGATGTACCAATAATTTCTACATTTTTGCAATTTTTTGATTTTTTCATATAAGACACCTAAATAACACAATTATTCAAGAGCCCCCCCATGCGCCAAGAAACAGCGCTCCGGGGGGCCTCTTTTTTTCTACATCAACGTAGAAATATTCCACAGACGCCAACCTCCTGCAATTCTTCCTGTCTGCCCTTTAAAATAAAAATATACATAAAATCAGTTTGTTACACATTCTACCTCCACAGCGAAACACATTTGGCACACTTCATGCCTAAGCAGGGTATTGCTGCGGCATCGTGCCGCAGTGTGGGCATGGCGCCAGCCCACGAGGATGAGGTTCTATTAAACGCGGAACGGAACGACGGAAACCAGCCTGCCGCACTGTGCGGCACCCTGCCTCCCTCGCCGGTCCGAACTACGCTGAAGGATGTCCGTATGAACGCCTCGGATACTGCATTTATTCTGATCTGCGCCTCCATGGTCATGCTGATGACCCCGGCGCTGGCCCTCTTCTACGGTGGCCTGGTTCGCTCCCGCAATATCCTTTCTACCCACATGCACAGCTACGGCGCGCTGGCTCTCATCTCTGTATTATGGGCCGTTGTGGGTTACACTCTGGCCTTTGGCGAAGATGTGGGCGGCATAATCGGCGATCTTTCCTACCTCTTCCTCAAAGGCGTGGGCGGCGAGTCGGCTCCTGCCGCCACCCAGCTGCCCCACACGGTTTTCATGGGGTATCAGTGCATGTTTGCTGCTCTTACCGTGGCCCTTATTTCCGGTGCCTACGCTGAGCGCATCCGCTTCTCCGCCATGCTTGTTTTCTCCGGCTTATGGTTGCTCTTCGTCTACTCGCCCATGGCCCACTGGGTCTGGGGCGGCGGCTGGATGAGCAAGATGGGCGCTCTGGACTTTGCTGGCGGCGCAGTTGTGCACATGTCTTCCGGCGCGGCGGCTCTTGCCTGTGCCCAGGCCCTTGGACCGCGGCTTTCCACTGGCAGCTCGCATGCAACGCCCAACAACCTGCCCCTTACCCTGCTTGGCGGCGGCCTGCTCTGGTTCGGCTGGTTCGGCTTCAATGCTGGCAGCGCCCTGGTTTCCGGTCCCCTTGCTGGTCAGGCCCTTGTAACCACCCACATGGCTTCCGCCTGCGGTATTCTTGGCTGGATGCTCGTTGAATGGATTCGTACCGGCAAGCCCACAAGCCTTGGCGCTATCTCCGGCGCACTGGCGGGCCTTGTGGCCATCACCCCCGGCGCGGGCTTTGTGGAAGTGCTGCCCGCCATGCTGATCGGTTTTGTTGGCGGCATCATCTGCTACGGCGGCGTGCTCCTGAAGAATAAGTTCGGTTACGACGACGCCCTTGACGTGGTCGGCATTCATGGCGTTGGCGGCACCTGGGGTGCGCTTGCCACCGGTCTGTTCGCCTGCGCGGCCATTAACAACTCAGACGGTCTGTTCTACGGTAATCCTGAACAGGCCTGGATCCAGATCGTGTCCATTGTGGCTACCTGGGGTTATTGCTACATAGTTTCCCGGATAATCCTCTATGTGGTTGACGCGGTTGTCGGCCTGCGAGTTACGCCTGAAGAGGAATTCACCGGTCTCGATTTGAGCGAGCACAACGAACGCGGCTACTCCCTGTAGTCCAACGGGAAACAGCAAAGGAACGACCTATGAAAAAGCTTGAAATCATCATCCGGCCCAGCATGTTTGACAAGGTTAAGGACGCGCTTACCGACATGGGCATCCACGGCTTGAACTACGTTGAAATCAAGGGCTTTGGTCGCCAGCGTGGGCACACTGAAGTGTATCGCGGCACCACCATGCAGGTGGACTGCCTGCCCAAGATCAAGGTCGAGGTCGTGCTGCACGACGACATGCTGGAAACTGTTCTGAATGCTGTGGTGTCCATCTCCCGCACAGGACAGGTTGGCGACGGAAAGATTTTCATCAGTGATGTGATGGATGCCATCCGCATCCGCACTGGTGAGCGCGGCGATGAGGCCCTTTAATCGGGCTGTGCCTGATACTAGCAACAACTTGAGAAAGGAGACGAGGGTATGAGTTCCCCCCGCAAAAAAGCTTTGTTCAAAGCAGTGAACACTGCACCGGTCATCCCCACCAGCGCTGATGAAATAGGCCGCAGCGCGGAAGACATCTTTGGCCGCTACGTGTTTGGTCTAGCCACCATGCGCAAGCGCCTTCCCAAGGATGTGTTCAAGAAGCTGGCCAAGACCATCCGCGATGGTGAACGCCTGAATCCAGAAATCGCTGATGTTGTCGCCAATGCCATGAAGGACTGGGCCATCGAGAACGGCGCCACGCACTACACGCACTGGTTCCATCCCATGACCGGCCTCACTGCCGAAAAGCATGACGCCTTTCTGTCGCCCACCATTGATGGTCAGGTTATCAGCGAATTCTCTGGCAAGATGCTGATCAGCGGTGAGCCGGACGCCTCCTCCTTCCCTTCAGGCGGCATCCGCTCCACGTTTGAAGCCCGCGGCTATACCGCGTGGGATCCCTCCGTGCCGGTGTTCATCATCCCCGCTCCTTACGGGGCCACCCTGCACATTCCGACGTACTTTTACTCATACTCGGGCGAAGCTCTTGACCGCAAGATCCCGCTCATTCGCTCCATATCGGCCCTGTCGCGTCAGGCCATGCGTATTCTCAAGCTCTTCGGCAACACCACGGCCAGCTATGTGCGCGCCAACGTCGGCCCCGAGCAGGAATACTTCCTGGTGGACAAAAACCTGGCCGCCCTGCGCCCTGACCTTCTGATGGCTGGCCGTACCCTGATAGGCGCTACCTCGCCCAAGGGTCAGGAAATGGAAGACCACTACTTCGGCTCCATTCCTCCCCGCGTGATGAGCTTCATGCAGGATCTGGAAAACGAGCTGCGTTCGCTGGGCATTCCGGCCAAGACCCGCCACAACGAAGTGGCCCCCGGTCAGTTTGAAATCGCCCCGGTGTACGAAGAAGCCAACATCGCCTGCGACCACAACATGCTCTGCATGAACATGATGCGTCACATGGCTGGCAAGCACGGTTTTGTGTGCCTGGTGCACGAAAAGCCCTTTGCGGGCGTGAACGGCAGCGGCAAGCACAACAACTGGTCCATCAGCGATTCTGATGGCTCCAACCTGCTCAACCCCGGCTCCACGCCGGTGGACAACGCCCAGTTCCTGGTCTTCCTGGCCGCCGTGCTGCGCGCCGTGCACATGCACAGCGCGGCCCTGCGCCTCGGCACCGTGGGCGCTGGCAACGACCACCGCCTTGGCGCCAACGAAGCCCCGCCGGCCATCCTGTCCGTCTACCTTGGCGAACAGCTTACCGACGTGCTTGACACCATCATCAACGGCAAGGGTTCCAAGAACAAGAAGAGCGCGGTCATGGAAGTGGGCGTTTCCACCCTGCCTCCGCTGCCCGTGGATCTTTCCGACCGTAACCGCACAAGCCCCTTTGCCTTCACCGGCAACAAGTTTGAATTCCGCGCCGTGGGCTCCTCGCAGTCCGTGGCTCCGGTCAATATCGCCCTGAACGCGGCTGTTGCCAGCGCCCTGGACGACATTGCCACCGAACTTGAAGCTTCGGTTGCCGGCGGCACCGATCTGAACACGGCCCTGCAGTCTCTGCTGCCCCGCCTGTTCAAGGAACACATGCCCATCGTCTTTAACGGCAATGGCTACGCTGAATCCTGGGCTGAAGAAGCCGCCCGCCGCGGCTTGCCCAACTACAACAACACCGTTACCGCTCTTGAGCACTACAGCGATCCCGATGTCATGAACGTCTTCCTGCGTCACGGCATCCTGACCGAGCGTGAAATTCTCTCCCGTCAGGACATCCTGCTGGAAAACTACAGCAAGACCGTGTGCATTGAAGGCAATCTGTTGGCCGACATGATCCGCTCTTCCGTGCTGCCGCCCAGCATGGAAGCCCAGACCAGGGCCGCCGATGCGGTGGTTAAAACCCGTGCCGTGCTTGGCGACAAGGGCGCTGCAAGCGAAGAGGAATACTTTAACGCACTGCGCGGCCACATTGTTGCACTCCAGAAGGGTGTGGCGGTGCTGGAAAAGGCCGTGGAAAAAGCCCAGTGCACCGAAGGCGCGCTGGAACAGGCCAAGGCCGCTCGTGACGGCATCTTGCCCGCCATGACCGAATGCCGCACCCATGCAGACGCTCTTGAGCGCATGGTTGATGACAACCTGTGGGTTCTGCCCAAGTACGCAGAACTGCTCTGGGCTCACTAGGTCGTTAAGAAATAGTTGGGGGCAGGGGGTCTCATCCCGGGGGGGAAGATGGTCCCCTTGCCTCCGGCCCCTGCGGTTCTGCCGCAGGGAGCCACAGGCCTCGCCGTTCGCCGCAACGGACGGCGAAGGCCAGTGGTCATCAAGCGGAGAGTCTGGCGGCTCTCCGCTTTTTTTTGCGTCCTTAAACCGCCGCCGCACGTTGGATTCACGGCAGGCGCGCCGCACTGTGTTTACTTTTGCCTTGAATCAGAATAAATACTTATTTGTGATACTGCCAAGATAATTATGGGCAGCCTGTTTCGGCCCCCCGTATGATAAGGAGTATATATGGCTGCAACACTGCGCTTTACAAAAATGCAGGGCATCGGCAACGATTATGTCTATGTGAATGGCTTTGAAGAACGTGTCGAGAACCCCAACGACCTTGCCCGACAGATCAGCGACCGCCATTTCGGTGTCGGGTCTGACGGTCTTGTACTGATCCTGCCTTCCGGCACTTCAGACGTGCGCATGCGCATGTTCAACTCTGATGGTTCCGAGGCTGAAATGTGCGGCAATGCCATCCGCTGCGTGGGCAAATATGTTCACGACCACGGCATTCTTTCCAAGGATGTTATCCGCGTTGAAACCCGCGCCGGGGAAAAAATCGTCCGCCTGCTGTTTGAAGGCGGCGAGGTCTGCGGCGCTACGGTTGATATGGGCGAACCCGTGCTGACCCCGGCCAACATTCCAGTGCTGGTCGAGGGCGACACAAGCGCCCAGCGTTTTGTGGCCCGCCCCGTCGAGGTTGACGGCGCAGGCTACGATATTACCGCTGTTTCCATGGGCAATCCGCATGCGGTTGTGTTCATGAAAGGCATTGACGACCTTGATCTGCCCAAGATCGGCCCCAGTTTTGAGCACCACAGGCTGTTTCCGCAGCGCACCAACACCGAATTTGTGGAAGTGATCTCTTCCACCAAGGTGAGAATGCGCGTGTGGGAACGCGGCGCGGGCGAAACCCTTGCCTGCGGCACCGGCGCATGCGCCGTTGCGGTTGCCTGCGTGCTCAACAACCTTACCGGGCGCGAGCTTGACGTGGAACTCAAAGGCGGCACCCTGCACATCCATTGGGACGAAATTTCCAACCATGTCTACATGACCGGCGGAGCCGTCACCGTCTTCACCGGCATATACCACATCTGATTCAGAGGAATGTGATGACCAGCGTAAACAGCAATTTTCTCAAGCTGCAAAGCAACTATCTTTTTGCGGAAATAGCCCGCAAGGTCGCCTCCTTCAAGGAAGCCAACCCCGAAAAGCGCGTCATCAGCCTGGGCATTGGCGATGTGACCCGCCCCCTTGCCCCTGCCGTTGTTGCGGCGCTGCACAAGGCTGCGGACGATATGGGCGATGCCGCTACGTTTCACGGGTACGGCCCGGAACAGGGCTATGCCTTTTTGCGCGAAATCATCGCGGAACACGACTACAAGGCGCGCGGTGTTGATCTGAGCCCCGACGAAGTGTTCGTGAGCGACGGCGCCAAGTCGGACGTGGGCAATTTTCAGGAGCTTTTTGCCGCTGACAGCATTGTGGCAGTGACTGACCCAGTCTACCCCGTCTATGTGGATTCCAACGCCATGGCGGGCCGTTCCGGCGAATTTGACGGCAAGCAGTGGGACAGGCTCGTGTACCTGCCCTGCCTCAAGGAAAACGACTTTGTGCCGGACTTTCCCAAAACCCGGCCCGACATCATCTATCTGTGCTACCCCAACAACCCCACGGGCACAGTGCTTTCGCGTCAGGCGCTTCAGGGTTGGGTCGACTACGCCCGCCGCGAAGGCTGCGTCATTCTGTATGACTCCGCTTACGAGGCGTATATCACCGACAGTTCTGTTCCCCACAGCATTTACGAACTTGAGGGTGCGCAGGAAGTGGCCGTGGAATTCCGCAGCTTCTCCAAAACCGCTGGCTTCACCGGCCTGCGTTGCGCCTACACGGTTGTACCCAAGGCGCTCCAGGTCAGCGATGCCAAGGGCGGCAAGGTTGCGCTCAACGGCCTCTGGAACCGCCGCCAGTGCACCAAGTACAACGGCTGCCCCTACATTGTGCAGCGGGCCGCTGCCGCCACCTACAGCCCGGAAGGCCGGGCGCAGGTCATGGACGTTATCCACGGCTACCAGCGCAATGCAGAAAGCCTGCGCAACGCAGTAACCGGCATGGGCCTTTCCGTCTACGGCGGCGTCAATGCTCCCTACATCTGGGTGAGCGTGCCTGACGGTATGACCTCCTGGGGATTCTTTGACCACGTGCTGAACAATACGGCTCTTGTGTGCACACCCGGCGCTGGCTTTGGCGCTTCTGGCGAAGGCTATGTGCGCCTGACGGCCTTCGGCTCCCCTGCTGATACGGAAGAAGCCATCAAGCGCCTTGCCTCACTGAGCTAGGTGTATGGCGCGCTCAGCGCGCCTCTAGAGCAACGAAACAAGCATCCGCAGGCCTAACCTCGGTTGCCGCAAAATAGCAGAAAGCCCGTTTCTTAGAGGATGTGATGAGCATCCCCCAAGAAACGGGCTTTCTCCACTTCAAATGATAACAGAATACTATGGTTCAGGATTATCTGGAGATGCCAGGGAGCATTCCCTTACTGCTGGCCCATATGACAACTTGAATTGATTAACTACGCCAGAAAAAGGTATCCCGCCACCCGGGCAAAAATGGCGGAATACCTGACTCCTGAACGCTAAACTGGAATAATCACAGATCAGGAGGTTGCCGACAGACAGCGTGAACCAACTTTCACGCCATCACTACGCTACCAGCCCCTGTGGATTCCAGCCTACCGATTCAGCAGTCTATTTCTTACCTTTACGGCAGATTCGTTCACATTATATTTTCAAGAGACCCTGATCATCAAAAACTCGACGAGTTCTTTTCTCTTACCGCTCGAATTGGCTGCAAAAACATTAAGTACAGGAATAGCTGGTTACATACACATTCATATTAGATAGCCAAAACATCCATATTGTCTGACTGCTGTCGGTGCAATATATATATTTATGAGCGAGTCAAACTTATTCTTAACTTATTTTGGTATGCCTTACTTTCACCAACGTGTGTTCATGCTTTTTTTGAAAACTACTTTTTCTGGCAGTTACACAAGAAATTATTATTTATACTTTATTTTTCAACATACCTAACATCAAAAAATAAATAATTTTTCTCAATATTTGCTAAAAATACCATCTCATAGACTGATAAATTTTTTACATAAATTGTATAGACACATATTACTATTCAGACGATTTAATGGCTTGTAATTTTCACAGATCTTTTTATCGCGCTTTATACACTATTTTTATGGGTACATGCATTAAAAAACAAAGCAGCTTGCTATGTTAAATTAGCCAGAGCTACCGGGTACACTTTTACAGATGCCTGTTCGTGCCACCACGCCATGGTGTTTATTGGTTTAGCAAGATCAATCTGGACATTGTGAGCATAGGATTAAGTCCTTGCAGACACCTTGCCGACGACTGCCAGCCATCAAACGGCGACAGATAAAACCGGGCACTGTCGGCAACTAACCAGAAATGATTCTTCAAAATTTAAAAGCAGAGAGCCGCGCGATGGAAATGAAGAAGGGAAAAACAAAAAAAGGGCTTACGGTGGTTACCGTAAACCCTTGATTTTGCTGGTCGGGATGGCGCGATTTGAACGCGCGGCCTCAGCGTCCCGAACGCTGCGCTCTAGCCAAGCTGAGCCACATCCCGTTGAGAGAGGGAACATAAGCGAGACTGAGTAGTTTGGCAAGTAATTTTTTATTTGTAAAAAAATAATGCCTGACGTAGCATACAAAAACTAGATAGAGAGAGAATTTTTTGGAGTGAGCTTATCCTATGATCAGTGTCCTCGTGGTTGATGATTCAACCTTTATGCGCAACACCATTACTTCACTTCTGGAGCAGGATTCTGAAATCAAGGTTGTGGGCACGGCCCGCAACGGTCAGGAGGCCCTGGAAAAAGCCGAAGAACTCGATCCGGACGTAATGACGCTTGATGTTGACCTCCCAAGGCTTGATGGCCTTGGAGTTTTGCAACAGTTGATGAAAAAGACTCCGATTCCCGTGCTGATGGTCAGCTCTCTCACACAGAGCGGCGCAGAAAGCACATTAAAGGCGTTAGAGTACGGCGCTCTTGATTTTATTCCTAAAACCATGAGCTGCGACCGGGAGTGTTTTGGGGCGGAACTGCAGCGCAAGGTGCGGGCCATCGCACGGCGTAAAACCATCATCAAACTCAAGTACAGGCGCATCAACCAGATTCAGGTTCCGGTTCCACGCCCTCAACCTTCGCAACCTGCGGATTATGTGCAAACGCCCTGCACCGGGCCGCGCGATCTGGTTGTAATCGGCGTATCCACCGGTGGGCCGCCAGTGGTGCAAAAGATTCTTTCAGCACTGCCTGCGGATCTTCCGGCCTGCATACTTATTGCGCAGCATATGCCGGCGGCTTTTACAAATCCGTTTGCCAAGCGTCTCGACAGTGTTTGCAAGATCGGCGTTACCGAAGCCCAGGATGGTGACAAGTTTAAAACCGGCCATGCGTATGTCTGCCCTGGCGGCAAACACTTGGGCATTCGCATGCGCGGCCCGTTGCCAGAAATCTTTGTTGCAGAAGAACCACGCGATGCCCTTTACAAACCTTCGGCAAACGTGCTTTTTGAAACTGCGGGCAAAGCAATGGGAAGACGCACGCTTGGCGCAATTCTCACCGGAATGGGTTCAGACGGATGCGAAGGGGCCAAGGTTCTTAAAGAGAAGGGCGGCTGCCTTATAGCGCAAAATGAGGCATCCTGTGTCGTTTACGGTATGCCCAAGGCGATTGTAGACAACAAGCTCGCCAACCTCATTCTTGATGTGGACGATATTGCCAACGCCATCATAACAACGGTCAGAGGCTGACCCCACCGTAGCAGGACATGACTATGAACATGGAAAATCCACAGCACAAAGCAATTCTTGAAGCCCTGAAGTCGGGCGAAAATGACGCGATTCGCGACGCGGCATTCAGCGCTGGCGATCAGGGCCTCCAGGATGCCGTTCCCATGCTCTGCGAACACATCAAAAGCCCAAGTGTGGGCGTACAGGAAGCAGCGGAATACGCCCTGCGCAAAATTCGCGGGCCACAGGTGGTTGTAGCTCTGCTGCCGCTCCTGAGCAGCGACGAAGCCCCCGTGCGCAACGTGGCCATGGACATTCTGCGCGAAATCGGCTCGGACAGCATTGAGAGCATTCAGCCCTACCTGCAGCACGACGATGCGGACCTGCGGATATTTATCACAGATATTCTGGGATACTGCCGTACGCATCAGTCCTGTCTGCTGCTCTGCCGCGCCCTGCTCAAAGATCCGGAAGTGAATGTGCGTTATCAGGCTGCTGTGAGCCTTGGCACACTGGCTTTTCCCGAAGCCGTCAACTCCCTGTGCCAGGCCATGCACGATGAGGAATGGGTGCAGTTTGCCGTGGTGGAAGCCCTTGCGAAAATCAAGGACTACTCCGCCGCCAGCGCTCTTGTGAAACTGCTTTCGCAGGCCTCGTCCCTTGTGAGTTCGGCCATTGTGGACGCCCTTGGCGATATGGGCGATGTAAAGTCCATTCCCCTGCTCTTCAGTTCGCTTGAAAATGTTCGCGAAGCCCTGCGCCACAAGATTGTCAAAGCTATCGTGCAGATTCTCAACGGGCGCGGCTTGTCGCTGCTGGCTGGCAAATCGCAGGAGAGGCTGCGTTCCTACCTGCTCGACGCCCTTACAGACAATGACGAAGACATTTTGCTGGCCTCCCTGCAAGGCCTGAGTGCCATTGGCTCGGACGCGTGCACCGAAGACATCATCAACATGGCTGCCACCCTCGACAGGGAACGCCAGGATGAACTCTATGAAGCCGCCATCAAGGCCATAGCCGCCATCGGCTACAATGACTCCGTGCGCGATGCCCTGAACAGCGTTGATGAATCGCGCACCCTGCTGGCAATGGAGGCCTGTCATCTTATGGCAGACCGCCGTTGCGTGCCTGATCTCAAGAATGTTTTCTGGGATGCCAGCCCGGAACTGCAGCGCATGGCGGCAGCGGAACTGGCTCAGCTTGGCGATTGCGCCGACTCCCCATTCTTTGTAACAATCATGAATGATTCAGAAGATGCAGAAGTTCTTAAGAGCGCACTGGTCTTCTTTGGCAACCAGCCCACCTGCCCTGACGTGGAAGACCTTGTCTTCGCCCAGCTGGATCACCGCTATGTGGACGTTAAGGAAATGGCGCTGGAAGCCTGCATCAATCTGCACAGCGCCAAGCTGAACGAGCGCTTCAAGGAGCGCGCCAAGAGCGAAGACCCCCTGCAGCGCATGATGGCCGTGTATGCCCTTGGCCGTTACGGCATTGTGGAAAATCTGTCTGAAATAACGGCAGCGCTTGACGATGAATCGCCCCGCATACGGCAGGTGGCGGTGGAATCCTTCCAGAGTCTTGGCGAACAGGCCGAGGGATATCTGCCCCTGCTGCTGCCCCGCCTTTCAGATGAAGACAAGGATGTCCGTCTTGCAGTGATTGACCTGCTTGGGCAAATCGCTTCCCCAACTGTGCTGCCCTACATTCTCAATGGGCTTGATGACGAAAACGAATGGGTTCGCATACGCGCTGTTGATGCGCTGGGCATGCACAAGGTTGCCAATGCCGTTCCGCAACTGGCGCAAATGCTTGAGAATTCAAGCCCCATGGTGGCCCTCAAAATTATTGAGGCTCTCGGTAAAATCGGCGGCAATGTGGCCTTTAGCGTGCTGCTGGGTTTGATGAATCATGAAGACCCAGATATCCAGCATGCAGCGGAAGAAGCGGTGGCAACGATCCAGGCCGAACAGGAGTAGGTATGTCTCAGCCCCCTACGTTATTTCCCAAAAGCCCGCTCGGCTCTGCCCAGAATAGCGGCAACGGCTCATCTGCTGGCGGCGCGGCTACTCCCGCAGAGCAACGTCCACGGTTTAGCGTGACGCCAACGCCCGGGGCAGCGCCTGCCGCTCCGGCTGCCAAACCCGTTGCGCCCGCCCCGGCCTCGCCATTCAGAACAACAGTTCCTGCCCCTGCAAGCCCGGCGCAAGGCACAGGCCTGACAGGTTCTGCATTCCGCACACCTGCGGGTGCAGGCGCTGGCACAGGCTTGGGGGGCACACAGCCAGCAGGCGGTGCCACCAGCCCAACTGTGCCTGCGGCAACACGCCCGCCCCTTGGACAATCCGGCCTGGGACAATCCGGCCTTGGTCAGACCGCATCCGGGCTGTCTGGAGCCACAACCCGGCCTCCTCTCGGGCAAACTGGTCTTGGACAATCAGGGCTAGGCCAGTCAGGCCTGGGGCAAACAGCAAGGCCTCCGTTGGGGTCTGCCCTGCCGCCGCGCACAGCAAGCCCCGCGCCTGCTGCGGGCGGCTTTGGTGCCACACGGTCCGCGCAAAGTGCACCCGCGACCAGCGCCATGCGCCCGCCGCTCACGCCTGCTGCGGCTTTTCGCTCGCCCACGCAAGCGGCAGAAAACACCCGCGCAGCCTCGCCCTTTCGCAAGGATTTGCAGATATCGGACGAAGAATTTCTGCAACTGCGCGATTTCATCTATCAGCAGTGCGGCATTTTCATTGCTGAAAACAGAAAGTACCTTGTTGAGAATCGGCTTTCAAACCGCATCAAGGAACTGAACCTCAAAAGTTACAGCGACTATTACAACTTTCTGCGCTTTGACGGCAGCCGCCGCACAGAACTCACCAAGCTTTTTGAAGTGGTGACAACCAACGAGACAAGCTTTTTCCGCAATCCGCCGCAGCTTGAAGTTTTTCAAAAAAGTGTGCTGCCCGACATACTTGACCAGTGCCGCAAGGCTGGGCGCAAAAAGCTGCGCATCTGGTCGGCTGGCTGTTCCACGGGCGAAGAACCCTACACGCTCGCCATCATATTGTGTGAGGTTCTGAAAAGTGAACTTTCCAGCTGGGACATCAAGATCACAGCCAACGACCTTTCCGAGGCCGTATTGGCTGCTGCCCGCCGGGGTGTTTACAACGATTATGCCCTGCGCACGACCCCCAAGGAAATTGTGGACGCTTACTTTATCAAGGAAGACACGCAATACAGGGTCAAGCCGGAACTGAAGTCGCTCATTTCCTTTGGGCCCATTAACCTCAACGAGAGGGAACAGCTCAAACGTATTGAAAAATCGCAGATTGTTTTCTGCCGCAACGTTATCATCTATTTTGACGATGAAATGAAGCGCAAGGTTATCAACGCCTTTTACGACAACCTTGAAATCAACGGCGCTTTGCTTATCGGGCATTCCGAATCCCTGCACAACATCAGCCGCGCGTTCCAGCTTGAACACCACAAGGGAACCATTGTTTACAGAAAAATGAGCTGATACTGATACCATGTGTGCAAAAATTCTGGCTATTGCCAATCAAAAAGGGGGCGTCGGCAAAACCACGACATCCATTTCGCTGAGCAGCGCGCTTGCCCGCATGGGGAAAAAAGTTCTTGTTCTTGATCTTGATCCCCACGCCTGCGCCACGTTGCATGCGAGAATATACCCCGAAGGCATCGCTTGCAGCCTGCATGATCTTTTTCTTGCGCAGGAAGATGCCTGGCCCGTGATCTGGCCTGACCTTATCCATGTGCAGGCGCTGCCGGGAATGGACGTGGCGCCGGGCAGTATACGGCTTTCAGAGCTTGAAGTTGACTTTCGCGAGCGTCAGGCCAAGGGAAGTGTGCTCCTCCGCAGCCTCACGCATGTGCGCGATGAATACGATTACATAATTCTGGATTGTCCGCCCCATGTGGGCATTCTGCTGGTCAATGCGCTGGTTGCCGCAGACCTGCTGATAATTCCGATCCAGACAGATTTTCTTGCCTTGCACGGGCTTAAGCTGCTGTTCGACACGCTGCACACGTTGAACAAGGCTCTGGGCAGGTCCGTACGCTACCGGGCGGTGCCCACCATGTACGACAGAAGAGCAAAAGCCTGCACACGGGTACTTGAACTGATGCGGCGCAAAATGGGGCAATCCATGTTCTCAACGGTCATTGGGGTGGACACGCACTTTCGCGAGGCCAGCGCCCAGGGGTGCACCATTTATGATATCGACGCCCGCTCAAAGGGTGCGCTCGGGTATAATTCGCTTGCAGAAGAAGTGGTAAAGCTATGGTAAAAACGCCCGAAGAGTACTTTGCAGACCAGTGCCTGGCCGTGCCGCAGGCGGCAGACGCAACGCTGAGCGTTGCGGAACAGGCCTTTGTGCAAAAATATCTGGGCAGCGATGCATTGCAGACCATGCCGGTGCTTGAGCCGGAACAGGTGATGGCTGGCGCAGCTGGAGAATCAAAAGACCATACGCGCCATTCCCGTCATGGCGGACATGCAGAGGCAGAAGCAGCCCGGCCTTCCTTGCGCACACGGCTTGCGGCAGAAGAACAGGTACAGATGGTTTCGTTCTATGTGCGCGAGCAGGTTTTTTTGCTGCCAGTACCGGTAATTGTCGAGGTGCTGCGCTACATGCCGCTGACCCGGCTGCCCATGGCGCCCCCCTTTATTGCTGGTGTTGTCAACTTGCGCGGCAAGGTTACGCCACTGCTGCACCTGGATGCATTGCTGACCACAGACCAGACAAAGCGCTATACCGAAAAGAGCTTTATCATCGTTTGTGGCACAGAAGACATGCAGCTTGGCCTTATTATTGACAAAATACATACCATGTACATGGTTTCAAAAGACAGCATCAGCTGGAACATTGAGGCGCAACTTGGCGAAGGGGCAGATTTTCTGTGCGGCCTCGCCAATATCAAGGAGCGCCTCCACGGTATTATCGACCCGGAACTGATTGTCGAAAAACTTATTGAAGTCTGATCGCCGGCCTAGCTGAAACAGCGTACGGTCTGACTTGCCAATAATCTGAATAATCTCTAGAGTTCGGTGAAATTTGTACGGCAGCCAACAACAGACGGACAGGATCACCTATGAAAAAACATATTATGGTCGTAGACGACTCCAAGACTATCCGTAACCTAGTAGCCTTTGTTCTCAAGGGCGAAGGCTTCAAGGTCAGCACCGCCGAGGACGGCCTTGATGCTATTGAAAAGCTTTACAGCCTTGAGCCGGTCGACCTGATTGTTTCGGACGTGAACATGCCCCGCATGGACGGTTTCACGTTTATCAAGACTATCCGCGCTCAGGATGCCTATAAGGATATTCCTATTATTGTCCTTTCAACCGAAGGGCAGGAAAAGGACATCCAGACCGGCATGAGCCTCGGCGCCAACCTTTACATGGTAAAACCGGCTCAGCCTGAAAAAATGGTTCGTAATATAAAGATGCTTCTGGGATAGCCGATAAGAAAGACAGTATGTGTCCAATTCGGACATTAGTGTGCTTTCAGCCATATAAAGGTACAGGTTATGAGCCAGGAATTTTTTGATCCGGAACTTTTCGCCGATTTTATCGCGGAAGCCAAAGAACATCTCGAAACTATCGAGCCTAACCTTCTTGAGCTTGAGAAGGCGCCGGACAATCTTGCTCTGCTGAATGATATCTTTCGGCCCATGCACTCCCTCAAGGGCGCATCGGGTTTTCTGGGGCTGAACCGCATCAATCAGCTTGCGCACAAGTCTGAGAATATTCTGGACGAACTGCGCAAGGGCACGATGGTTGTCACCTCGGAAATCATGGATGTCATTCTGGCATCCACCGATGCCCTGCGCCAGATGATCGACAATCTTGAATCCACCAACGCTGAAGGCGAAGTGGAGATTGGGCACATCATGGCTCAGATCGAAGCCATCATGGCCGGCGAAACAACGCCGCAACCAAAAGAAGAGATTGTCGAACCTGCCTCTGTTGCTGAAGAACCTGCCATGAGTGAAGAACTGTCCACGGCAGATGAAGCTGCGGAAGCGCACAGCGAAAACAGCCACGACAACCCAGCCGCCACAGCCGGGGACAAAGCAGAGTTTACGGCCATGTCTGGCAAGGATTGGGTGCAGACGCTGCCCGATCTGCCCACGTATACCCTCACCGCCTTTGGCGAAGGGCACCTGAAAGATTTTATCGATGAGTCCAACGACACCATCGAAAACCTCACAAGTTCCCTCCTGGATCTGGAAGAAAATCCCGTTGGCCGTGATGAACTGGTCAACGATATTTTCCGTTTCTTCCACAACATGAAGGGCAACAGCGGCATTATCGGCTACAGCGAACTGAATTCGCTCACGCACGAAGCAGAAACCCTGCTCAACAATGTCCGCCAGGGCAAGATCACGCCCACCCATGAGCTGATCGACCTTCTGCTTCTTGTGGTTGACGTGCTGGAAGCTCTGGTGCAACGCATCAATATTGAAGCGGGTTCAGCCACTCCTTTCAACATTTCTCCCGTGGTCAAGCAGCTTCAGGAAGCACAGACAGGCGGCCCCATTTCGCTGCCGCAGGAACTTCTTGACGCCCAGGCCAGCCAAAACGGCAACGGCGACCATCACGAAGCCGCAGAGAGCCAGGACGTAGCGCAAGAGGCCAGCGAGAAGGAAGCCCCTGCCGCCGCAGAACCCCACGCTCCGGTTGAAGTGGTCACACCGACATTTTTTGCCGTTGGCGCTGAAAACGATGATACCGAGGCCTTTCGCGTCACGGTGCGTCAGCAGTTTGAAATTATTCATGCTGCGCTGGAAACTCTCAAGAAAGACGGCAGCCACAAAGATTCCATTGATGCCCTGTACCGCTGCCTGATTGCGGTCAAGAACGCCTGCGCCTTCATGGAATTTGAAGACATCAAGGTTTACGCCGAGCGCACGGCTGGCATAGTGGATCAGGGGCGCATCAGCGGTATTGATTTTGAATTGATGGTTGACCTGCTGGATCAGGAAGTTTCCATCATCAAAGATATGGTTCAGCTTGCGCTGGACGGCCCTGCCAAGGCCGCCACCCCGTCAGCTGCGCCTGCTGCGGCTCCCAGCCCGGCCTCGACCCCGGCGGACGAAAAGCCTGCTGAACCTGCAGCCGAAACCAAGGTCGAACCCAAGATCGAAAAGGAACAGGCTGCTCCGGCTGCTGCCAAGCCCGCTGCACCTGCCAAGCCAGCCGCTCCGGCTGCTGCAAAGCCCGCTGCGCCCGCAAAACCGGTGGCACCAGCAGCCAAGCCTGCTGCACCTGCAAAACCGGCGGCTCCGGCTGCGGCAAAGCCTGCGGCACAGGCCGCGGCACCGGCTGCCGAGAACCACAAGGGTTCTTCCACTATCCGTGTTGACCATGAACGCCTTGACCACCTGATGAATCTCATTGGCGAACTCATCATCAACCGTAACAGGTACACCCTCATCGCCCGTTCGCTCGAAGACACCGGGCATGACGTGGATATTTCCCAGGTCGCCCAGAGCCTTTCTGAAACCACCTACGCCATGGCGCGCATTTCTGACGATCTGCAAGACACCATCATGAAGGTGCGCATGGTTCCGGTTTCTTCGGTCTTTTCCCGCTTCCCCCGGCTGGTGCGCGACCTTTCGCGCAAAAGCGGCAAGGAAGTGGATCTGGTCATGGAAGGTGAAGAAACTGAACTGGACAAGAGCGTTGTTGAGGTCATTGGCGATCCGCTTGTCCACCTTATCCGTAATTCTGTTGACCACGGTATTGAACCTGAAGACCAGCGCCTCGCTGCGGGCAAGCCCGCCAAGGGCAAGGTTGTACTGCGCGCCTTCCACAAGGGCAACTCTGTTGCCATTGAAATTGAAGATGATGGCAAGGGCATTGACCCCGCAAAAATGCGCGAAGTTGCCATCCGCAAGGGCGTCATCACACCTGAGGAAGCCGCACAGCTTGATGACCGCGAATCGCTGGAGCTCATCTTTGCCCCCGGTTTCTCCTCGGCTGAAAAAATCACTGATATTTCAGGCCGCGGCGTAGGTATGGATGTGGTGCGCACCAACATCAAGAATCTCAAGGGCAGCGTCAGCACGTATTCAGAGGTGGGCAAGGGCACTCGCTTCACCTTGAGCCTGCCCCTGACTCTGGCTATCATTGACGCGCTTATGGTCAATGTTTCCGGGCAGATGTACGCCATTCCCCTTGATGCCGTCTCTGAAACCACCAAGATTGAAGCCGAACGCCTCACAGATGTGAAGGGACGCAAGGCCGTAACCCTGCGCGGCGAGGTACTTGGTGTTGTGGAGCTTTCAGAAATGCTGGGGCTGCCCCGCACTGATCCTCTGCCAGATGTGCTTTCCGTGGTTGTCATTCACGACAACGACCGGCGTCTGGGTCTCGTGGTCGATCGGCTCCTGGAACGGCAGGAAATTGTTATCAAACCCCTGGGCGCATACCTTGGCGACCTCAAGGGGATTTCGGGCGCAACCATCATGGGCGATGGCTCGGTCATCCTGATTCTTGACCCGCACGAAATTTACATACTGGCGACCTCCAAAGCTCCTTCCATCGGCGCTGGGGGCGAACAGGGGAAGCAGCCGGTTTCAGTAAGAATGTAACGCTACAGGGGGCCAGAAGGCCCCCTTTTCCATTGGTGAGAAGTCAAGAAACACCACTTGACCTTTCTGCTGTTTTTTCAGCCAGCGGAGCAAAGCCATTCCTGCCAAAAAGGATAAAGCCATGATAGAATTGTTGAGCAATCGTCGCAGCATACGCAAATTCACAGATGAAGCCGTCAGTGATGAGCATCTGGAAAAACTGCTTATGGCCGGGCTTCTGGCCCCTTCATCCAAGGATACCCGCCCGGTGGAACTGGTGGCGGTGCGCGACAAGGCTGTTATTGCCGCGCTGGCCGACTGCCGTGACTCCGGCACCATGCCCCTGCGCACAGCCCCCCTGGTGCTGGCCGTGGTGGCAGATACCGACAAAGCGGACGTATGGGTTGAAAATGCCTCCATTGTTGCCATTCTGGTGCAACTGGAAGTGGAACGCCTGGGCCTCGGCTCCACATGGGTGCAAATGCGTCTGCGCACCAACGGTGCCGCTTCCGCCGAGGCGGAAGTAAGAAAAACACTTGGCATTCCCGATCATTATGGCGTACTTTGCCTCGTGGCCATTGGTCACAAGGACGAAGTAAAAAAGCCTCGGGAGCTTGATGCGTCTGACTGGGCGCGTACGCACCGGGATTACTTCTGAGTTGAGTAACCAGCTCCTATGGATTGGCTTGAAAAATTGGGCTGCTCCAGAGTGGTAAGGCCTGCCCTGTTCAATGATGGGCTGGCAAACCAGACCCCAAGTGAAGTCGCCTTTTTTTGAGAAAATTTCTTGCCTTTCCATGCTGCATGAGCTATATGACCTTTTCGCGCGGTTATGCCCATATGCAACGCTGTCATTTTTTTCGGCGCGGGCTTTGTTCTTGCCGCATTTGAATTGAACTATTTTTTTGCATATACGGAGGAATGTATGAGCAAGGAATGCATCTTTTGCGGCAAAAAGCCCCAGGTCGGCAATCTTGTGAGCCACTCCAACATTAAGACCAAGCGTCGCTTCAATCCCAATTTGCAGCGCGTGCGTCACCAGTTCCCCGATGGCAGCGTGCGGACCCTTTCCGTCTGCACCCGTTGCCTGCGCTCTGGCGTTGTTGTTAAGCCCACGGTGCGTAAGCAGGCCTAACTGACCTTCTTTTGCAGCTTTCAGCCCCGACAGGTTTCTGCCGGGGCTTTTTTGCTTATGCGTACAATTCCACCGAGAATTTTTGCCTTTTCGCGTTACTGGCGCGCCCGCCGCAGGCCCAGCAGCCTGCCTCTCGACTGGCGCCCGATTGCCAGCTTGCAAGGCACCACGGGCTATGCACGCTTTCGTGAATGGCTGCTTGTGCTCAATGCCTGCAATATCCCTCACCAGACTGTGCAGATGAACGGCAGAGAATACATTTATGTGCCCGCGCTGTTTGAAAATATTGCACTCAGGGAGCTGGGGGACTTTGTGCGCGAAAGCGCAGCGCCTGCCGCCCAGCCCCCGCCGCTGCATGTTTTTCCCCATGCCTACATGGCAATGCTGGCGCTGCTGCCGCTCATTCTCTGGCACGGCTGGCGCATGGGCTGGTGGCCTGCCCCCGCAGTCCTGCCACCGCCAGATATGTGGAGCAGCGCGGGCATCCTTGACGCAGTGCGGGTTCGCGTTTTCAATGAATGGTACAGAAGCTTCACCGCGCTTACCCTCCATGCCAGCCTTACCCATCTTTGCGGCAACATAGCCTTCGGGGCTATATTTATGACCCTGCTGGCCCGTATGACAGGCGTTGGCAGAGCCTTGTGGCTCACCCTGCTGGGAGGCGCGCTGGGCAATGCCCTGACCGTGCTGTTGCGGCCCCGCCCGGTTTTGAGCATGGGATTTTCCACGGCACTGTTTGCCAGCATTGGGGCTATTTCCGGCTACATGGCCTGCCAGCAACAAAGCAAACGCAAAACCATGCTGCCTGTGGCTGCCGCAGCCGCCTTGCTGGCCATGCTCGGCACAGAAGGCGAAAATACCGACTATGCCGCACATCTGGCCGGGCTTGGCTGTGGGCTGGCGCTGGGAGCATTTGAAGCATGGCAGGTGCGAAACTGCCGTAGGAGGTTGAGCCAATGGACGGCGGGTGCACTCACGGCCCTGATCTGCACCGCTGCATGGTGGTGGGCCTTTGCCGTCATGCGCAACTGACTGAGCAAAAAAAATCCTGACGTGAACACGCACATCAGGATCATGTTTTTAGCTGTAATTTTTTAATCACCACAAGTCAGCGCAGGCCAGCGCCTTCTCACGCCACTATCTTTCCACCAGACCTGCTCCCATCCTCTGTATGCCAGCCCAGAGCCGCACGGCAACACTATTCCTGCGTGGCAAGCGCCTGATTCAGACCGCGGTGCCGCCCTTGCTCAGCTTGTGCAGTGTACGCCCAAGCGGCGCTTCGCGGTGGAAAAGAAGCAGGGGTAGTATGGCCCCGATGGCCAGGGCGCACATGATGAAAAATGCCGTGAGCCCGTTGTAGACAACGCTGACAAGCACAGTCTGGCCCTGAGGCGTCCCGGCAGTGTTGAGGAACTGCAAGGTCGCCAGAATGGCCTTATAGGCAAACATGCCGGGAATCATGGGCAACAGCGCGGGGAACACAAACATTTCCGCCGGGGTATGGCAGCGGCGCGCGATGGGCATACTGCAAAAGGAAATAATCAACCCGGCGCAGAGCGATGCGCTGGCAATCCCCATACTGGCCTGCAACAGCAAAAAACGGCTCATATGGCCCGTGGCGGCAAGCAGGCCAGCCATGACGGCTATCCGCTTGGTGGGCCGCGAAATGGCCGCAAAACCAACTGCGGCAACAGCTGCGAGCGCGCCATCCGCAAGACAGTCAACCAGCATCATAGCGAATCCACCCCCATCAGCAGCATGGTTGTTGCCAGCCCCAGAGCAATGCAGATAATGAGCGTACTGGCCTGAATCAGCCGCGAAACGCCCATGAGCACATGCCCGTCAAGAATATCCAGCATGGCGTTGATCAGGGGGATGCCGGGGATGAGAAACAGCACGCTTGCAGCCATGCCTGTTTGCGGCGTGTTGCCCAGATGCAGCAGCACGCCCAGCGATGCCGCCAGAGAGGCTGCAAATGAGCAGAGAAAAAACGTGACCTTCAGGTCAAGGCCCCAGTGCAGCAGTTTCTGCCGCAGATAGAAGCCCAGAAAGGTTGCGCAGAAAACCAGCCCCATAGCCACCGCATCGCCGTTGAACAAACCGCAAAAGGCGGCATTGGCGCAGGCCACAAGAAAACGCAGCAGCACGGGATTAAGCGTGGGCACCGCGCAGATGGCGCTGAAATGCTCGCGCGCCTTGGCAAGGCTGAGTTTTTCATCGGCAATGCTCCAGCTCAGGGCATTGAGCGCCGCCACCCGCTGAAAATTGGGCGCTCCAGACACAATGGAGCTGACCGCGGTGCGGCGCTCCGCCGGAATGCCCCCTTCGGCTGGCTTGATGACCGAAAGCATGAGGTGCTTGGGGAATATGGCCAGTTCCACCTCAAAACCATATGCCCGTGCAATGCGGCAGGCGGTGCGGTCTACTCGTGAAGTCTGCCCGCCCGCCGCAAGCAATGTGGAAGCATAAACCTGTATGAACTCAATAAGCTCTTTGGCAGTCAGAACGTTATGCTTTGTTCCGCAAGCGGCATCAGCCTCACCCGCAACAGTCGAATCCGCCGCCAATGCAGACAGCGTATTCAGACCGCCCTGCCCGTTTTGCAAACCCATAAACTAGATCCCGCTTTCATTATCAAGAAAAACCCAGTGCAACATGCGCTTGTGAACCCGCAAACGGTATTCTGCCTGTTGCACCAACAGTGAGGCCTTACTGGCCAGAATGGAATCGTCAACACGGATGGCTGCTATGGGCGAAGCACTCAGCATAAGATGCGCGTCATGCGCCGCCTTGGCGAGCAGTTCCGGCGTCACGCTCCAGCTTTCGCGCTCTTCGTCCGTCAGGCCGCTACGGCAGCCCGCAAAAACATAGTTGACGCCGCGCACGGCCTCTTCCACACTATCCACAATGGTAATGCGCGACCCGTAGCGCTCCGCAGCTTCTTTGAGCGGCGCGGGGTCCACGCGGGACGGCACGGCAATGCGCAGTGAAAAGGGAAACCATGCCGTTGCCGCCATCAATGAATGCAGCGTTCCGTTGACGCAGCCCAGCCAGCCGCAGGTCACGCCGTCAAGATAACGCGAATTGCGCAACATGCAGGCGATGTCGGCCAGCGCATGCGCCGGGTGCGCATCCGGGCTGCCCGCATTGATAAGCGGGAAGCGCAGACACGATGCCTCCATATCCCACCCGCCCACGGGCATGCCATACATGTACATGCAGTCAATGTAGTAGCTGAAAACGGGCAGAAGCTGTTCCTGATAATCATTCATTTCATTGCGCCAGCTGCCACGGCTGCCCTCGTACACCACAGCGCCGCCCATTTGCCGCACAGCGGCAGAAACGCAAAGCCTCTCGGGCAGGGAGTGTTGCGAAAACATCAGCAGGGCCACGCGCTGCGCCATAAAGTCTGTTTGCAGCTTCGGTTCCGGCATGCCCAATGCCTGCTGCACCAGCAGCCAGGACGCCTTTTCACCAAGACTCTTGATATTTAAAATATGTCTCGCCATAGATCCTCCGTGACGGTCGTCACATACAGCATCTTGAGCCCGCGATACTGTTCTATCAATGCGTGAAAATTCTGTCCAGCAAAGCACAAAAAGCGGCAGGCATCACAAACCCTTATGTGCATTTTGCGAAACAATCTTTTAACACACTGAAAAAAAAGAGAATAGTGGATCTTGTCGCATTAATACCCATTGAATACTTGTGATTTAATCCACTTTTCAGCTACAGTACGGGTGCCCGCTTGCAGGGCCCACAGGAGCATACATGAGAGCATTCATTTTTGATCTGGATGGAACACTGGTTGACAGCCTGGAAGACATTGGTCAGGCCTGCAACGATGTTCTGGCCAGTCACGGCTATCCAGTTCATCCCTTGCCAGCGTACAGATTCTATGTGGGCCGCGGCTTTCACAAACTTGTGAATGACGCCCTCCCCGAGGGTGAAGCAGCAAAGCTTTCTTCAGCCCAGCTGACAGCGTTGATTGCAGAGGCCCGTAGCCGCTACGGTGAAAATATGTGCATCCGCACCAAGCCCTATGCCGGCATCACCGAAGCGCTGCACACGCTTGCCGCAGATGGCCACGCCCTGGCCGTCCTTTCCAACAAGCCGGACGACCTCACGGTTGAGCTGGTGCGCCGCTACTTTCCTGACGTGCCGTTTACCCTTGTGCGCGGCGGCAGGGAGGGGGTGCCCCTCAAGCCGGAGCCGGACGCCCCGCTCGACATGCTGCGGCACATGGACTTTTTGCCCCAACGCAGCTTTTACGTGGGCGACAGCAACGTGGACATCTTCACCGCCCGCAACGCGGGTATGATCTCAATCGGCGTGGCCTGGGGATTTCGCGGCGCGGACGAGCTGCGCGCAGCCCAGGCCGACCATGTCATCGACACGCCCGCAGCGCTGACGCGCCTGGCAAAGGAGGCATAATATGAAACGTCCCATCATTGAGATTGACGAAGAAAAGTGCAACGGCTGCGGGCAATGCGTACTCGACTGCGCCGAAGGCGCGCTTGCCATCATTGACGGCAAGGCCAAACTTGTCAGCGACATCTACTGCGACGGCCTCGGCGCGTGTCTGAACTGCCCCGAGGGCGCCCTGCGCCTTGTGGAAAGGGACGCGCCCGAATTTGATGAAGAAGCGGCCCTGGCCGCCAAGGCAAAAAGGGATGGAACCGCCCAGCCCCACCGCCCCCACGGCGGCGGCTGCCCCGGCAGCATGGCGCGCACGTTCACCCCGCTGACTGGCGGCCCTGCAACCACGGCCCCCGCCGGATCGCAAGACCTGCGGGCGCAGGTGCCCACCTGGCCCATCCAGTTGCGGCTGGTTCCGCCCACAGCGCCCTATCTGCGCGGGGCCAATATCTTGCTGGCCGCCCATTGCGCAGGCTTTGCCCTGCCCAATCTGCATACGGACTGGATGCGCGGGCGCGTACCCATCATTGCCTGCCCCAAGCTTGAAGACAACGAAGTGCTGGTGGAAAGGCTCACAGCCATCATCAAACAGGGCGGCATTGCGGGCATTACCGTACTGCGCATGAGCGTGCCCTGCTGCGGCGGGCTGGACAGGCTGGCGCACCGCGCCATTGAGGCAGCAGGTAGCACCTTGACGCTGGAGACGCATATTGTACAATTGTAAGTATGCTATAAGAAGTATACATGGGCAAGAAATGCCCATGTAGGAAATACCTAAAGTCCGCCTTGACAAAACATAGTGTAATGCTATGTTTTAGGGGCGGGCTTTTATTAATTGAAATCGCCCAAAAACTGTAACCCGCAGACGGGCCGTAAGGGGCAGTGAACGCACTGCCAAGTAAGACTGCTTTGCTGTAAAGGATCATCGACATGCCCATCAAGATTCCTGCTGATCTTCCCGCCTGTGCAGCGCTTGAGAGCGAAAACATCTTTGTGATGACGGAAGATCGCGCTGTTCAGCAGGACATTCGTCCGCTGGAAATCGCCATCGTCAACCTCATGCCCACCAAGATCGCCACAGAAACCCAGTTGCTGCGGCTTTTGAGTAATTCGCCCCTCCAGGTCAACATCACCCTGCTGCGCACAGAAGCTCACGAATCCAAAAATACTCCCACTCAGCATCTTGAGCGTTTTTACAAGACATTTTCAGAAATTCGCCACGGCAGCTTTGACGGCATGATCGTGACCGGCGCTCCGGTGGAACACCTCCCTTTTGAAGATGTGGACTACTGGCACGAGCTGCTGGACATCATGACCTTTGCGCAAAGCCGCGTGTACTCCACCTTGTACATCTGCTGGGCGGCGCAGGCGGCCCTGTACCATTTTTACGGTATCCCCAAGTACGCCTTGCCTGCCAAAGTTTCCGGCGTGTTCCAGCACGACATTTTGCAGCCGGCCTGCCGCCTGTTCAGCGGCTTTGACGATACGTTTGTCGCGCCCCATTCGCGCCATACAGAAGTTCGCGCCAAGGATGTGAGCAAACAATCCGAGCTGCGCATTCTTGCCGAATCGCCAGAAGCCGGGCTTGCTCTGGTTGAGAGCCGCGATCATTCACAGGTTTTCATGACCGGGCACCTTGAGTACGACAGGGGCACCCTGGATGCGGAATTCCGCCGCGATCAGGAACGGGGCATGAGTCCCATACCGCCCAGCAACTACTATCCCGGCAACGATCCCAGCCGTCTGCCCAACATGAACTGGAGGGCACACGCGCACCTGTTCTACTGCAACTGGCTTAACTACTACGTTTACCAGGAAACGCCCTTCAGCCTTACTGCCATTGCCCGTGACCGGCAGGGCAAGTAAGAGTTCATAATCCTGAACCCCTACAGGATACGAGGATGCCTATGCGATTTTCTACCAGAACCCGTTACGGATTGCGCTTCTTGCTGCGTCTGGCGGCCCAGCCCCAGGGCTCTCTTTTGCAACTGGGGCAGGTAGCCCGTGAAGAAAACATCTCATCGGGCTATCTGGAACAGATAGTGCGGGCACTGCGCCCCATGGGCATCTTGCGTGCTGTGCGCGGTTCTGGCGGCGGGTACTCCCTTGCCAAATCGCCATCAGATATTAACATTGAAGAAGTCTTTCAGCATCTTGAGGGTGAAATTTCCCCTGTGCGCTGTCTGAGCAAGGGTCGCCATTGCCAACGCGAATCCCACTGCTCCACCCGGGGCTTCTGGACAGAACTGGACGGGCACATCCGCTCCTTCCTGCAAAAGCGCACCTTGCAGGAAATCATTGACACAGAGAAATGCTCCGTAACGGGAGGCAATCATGTGGAATTACACTGAAGCAGTACACGACCACTTTCTGCGGCCGCACAATGTGGGTCCCCTTGAAGGCGCCAACGCCATTGGCGAAGTGGGCAGCCTGACCTGCGGCGACGCCCTTAAGCTATATCTCAAGATCAACGACCAGCACATCATTGAAGACGCCAGCTTTGAAACCTTTGGCTGCGCCAGCGCCATTGCGTCAAGCTCTGTGCTGACAGACATGGTCAAGGGCATGTCTGTTGAAGACGCGCTCAAGATCACCAACAAGGACATCACCAATGCTTTGGGCGGCCTGCCCAAGCAGAAGATGCACTGCTCCGTCATGGGCCAGGAGGCGCTTGAAGCCGCCATCCGCCAGTGGAAGGGCGAACCGCCCGTGCCCCATGCCCACGAAGACGGCAAGCTGGTGTGTAAGTGCTTTGGCATCACGGATGCCCAGATTATCCGCGCCATCACCGAAAACGGCCTCAAGACCGTTGAAGAAATCACCAACTACACCAAGGCTGGCGGCGCATGCGGCGAATGCCTTGATGAAATCGCCGAAATTCTGGCTGGTCAGCTCAAGCAGAAGCCCCTGGTCGAGCTCAAGCCCAAGCCGCGCCTCACCAACGTGCAGCGCATGCAGAAGGTGCTCAAGACCATCGATGAAGAAATCCGCCCCCAGCTTGCTGCTGACGGCGGTGATATTGAACTGGTGGATGTGGACGGTCTGCGCGTTGTGGTCTCCCTGCGCGGGCGCTGCGCCCAGTGCCGCTCGAGCGAAGTGACCATCCGCGATCTGGTGCAGCGCCTGCTGCGCGAACATGTTGAAGCCGACATCGTGGTTGAGGAGGCCTAACCGCCATGAAAACCATCTATCTTGACAACAACGCCACCACGGCTGTTGCGCCTGAAGTACGCGATGCCATTCTGCCCTATCTGAACGAGCTGTACGGCAACCCTTCAAGCATGCACACCTTTGGCGGTCAGGTGGCCGATGCGGTCGAAACAGCCCGTGAGCAGATGGCCGGGCTGCTGGGCGCAAACCCGGACGAAATCATCTTTACCTCCTGCGGGTCGGAGAGCGACAATGCCGCCATATGGTCTGCCATCCAGACCCAGCCTGAAAAGCGCCACCTCATAACCACCCGCGTGGAACATCCCGCCGTGCTCAGCGTCATGCAGCACTGGGAACGCCAGGGTTACCGGGTGACCTACCTTGGCGTGGACAACAAGGGACGCCTTGATCTGGACGAATACGCAGCTGCCCTCACGCCTGATACGGCGCTGGCATCCATCATGTTTGCCAACAATGAAGTGGGCAATATCTATCCCATCCAGCGCATGGCTGAAATGGCCAGCGAGCGCGGCGTGCTGTTCCATACTGATGCCGTGCAGGCCGTTGGCAAAACGCCCATTGACCTTGCCCATCTGCCTGCGGATATGCTTTCGCTCTCCGGCCACAAGTTGCACGCCCCCAAGGGAATTGGCGTGCTGTATGTGCGCAAGGGTGTGCGCTTCCGCCCGTTTTTGCGGGGCGGCCATCAGGAACGGGGCCGTCGTGCAGGCACCGAAAATGTGCCCTACATTGCAGGGCTTGGCGCAGCGGCTCAGCTTGCCATTGCACACATGCAGGAAGAACGTGTCAGCGTGGCCATGCTGCGCGACAGGCTTGAACAGGGACTGCTTGAACGTATCCCCGACTGCATGGTGAACGGCGATGTGGATAACCGCCTGCCCAACACCACCAATATTGCATTTAAAAACGTGGAAGGCGAAGCCATCCTGCTCATGCTCGACAGGTTCGGCATCTGTGCAAGCTCCGGGTCTGCCTGCACCTCTGGCAGCCTTGAACCTTCGCATGTACTGCGCGCCATGGGTGTGCCCTTTACATACGCCCACGGCTCCATCCGCCTTTCTCTCTCCCGCTACACCACGCAGGAAGAAGTGGACTTTGTCATCCAGAACTTCCCTGATGTCATCAAAACCCTGCGCATGATTTCTCCTTTCAAGAATTAATCCTGGCTCAAACAACAATTGGCGCAGACTTCAATACCTTTAGATTACGTGCCGCACTCATCCGGGTGCGGCACATTTACGTCTGCGGCAAAAATTCTGCGCAATTGTAACATACGGCTCTGGTTGCACCCATGATGCCAAAAAGTACTCTTTCTTTCGGTCGCTACGCAAATGAGCCTATTGCCTCCAAGGGCCGGTTGTCCTATTATTTTACTTTGAATATCTGTCCCGATTGGTGAGAGTGAGGTTTCATGCGTTCAATTCGCCTTTTTGATCTGCTGATGGGTTTTTCGCGTGCGCTGGATATGGTCACGCCGCTTCTTGCCGGACACCATCTGCGGGTTGCCTTTTTGAGCCAGGTTATTGCCGAACGCATGCGGTTACCCCGCACCACGCGCAAATACATGCTTATGGCCAGCATGCTGCACGATATTGGGGCAGTGCCGCTCAAAAGCGATACGCGCGACCTCATCTTTGAGCGCAACAAAGCCCTGCACTGCCGGGCTGGCTGGGCCTTTTGCAAAACAGCAGGGCTGCCCACGCCGGTATGCGAAATGGTGCTGCATCACCATACGGAATGGTGCAGCTATGAGGCATCCGACCAGCATTCACTGCCAGCCAATTGTATTCACATGGCTGACCGGGTTGACGTGGCCCTGCGCGGCAAGCAGACTTCTGACCTGCACAGCATCTGCCTCACCTTGCAGGCAAGAGACAGGGAATACGCCCCAGCCTGCCTTGCAGCGCTGGCAACCCTGGCTCATGATGCGGAAATTTCAGCGCTTCTGGGCAGCCACGAGCGCATGGAAGAATACCTGGCCACGGCATTTGGCTCTGTGATTCTTGGCCCGGTGCAGCTTGTGGAACTGTGCGGGCTTTTTTCGCAAACCATTGACTCCAAAAGCCCCTTTACCGCCACCCACTCCCTTGGCGTGGCCTATACGGCGCGCATGCTGCTCAGGCTGACCCGCATGGCCGATGCCGACGATCTCACAACCATGTTTGTGGCCGGTCTGCTGCATGACATTGGCAAACTCGCGGTGCCGCTCGAAATTCTGGAAAAACCAGCGGCGCTCACGCCTGACGAAGTGCAGGAAATTCAGAAACATGCTGAAATCAGCATGGAGTTGCTGGGTTCCATACCCGGTTTTACCTGCGTACGGGAATGGGGAGGCAGACACCACGAGCGCATTGACGGCACTGGCTATCCCCACAATATTGAAGGAAGCAGCCTGACACTCCCTGTGCGTATCATCGCCGTAGCGGATGTATTTACAGCCCTCACAGAAGACCGCCCCTACCGCAACGGCATGCCTCTGGCCGAAGCCATGAGAATCATCGCATCCATGGCGGAACTCGGCTATCTGGACAACGGCGTGGTAGCGCTCCTGGCCGATAATGTGCTACGCGTCAACAAAGAGCGCATACGCGCCCAGCGCAAAGCCGCAGCAAACTTTGTGGTTATGCGCAGGCTGTGCGATGAGGCGGCCAAGGCTGCCAGGCAACCTTGAACTGGGTAGCCATACCCACTGACGGGGGGAATCATGGGCGTTCCAATCATTTTTCTGATTATTGCTCCCTTGGCTGGCATTATCGCCATGCAGCTCACCCCGCCCTTTTCTCGGCTTGCTGTTGTCCTCTCCCTGATTTTTTCCTTCTGCGGCCTTGTGCTGCTCTACCGCTACCTCCTGCTTCCCTTGCGCACATTCGTAGCTGCCCTCGCGCAGCCAGGCTGCGCTGAAATTCCGTCCATACCCACGGCCTGCGATGTTGTGCGCGCTCTGGAAGACAGCCTCAATGCCAGAGAGGCCACGCTTCGCCACGATCTTGCCGAGGCGCGCGAAACAGCAGCCAAACTCCGGCAGGAAATTCAGGAACTACGCGAAAGGCGCGTTGTGGACATGCAGACGCAGCAGACTGCCCTTGCGGCGCTGCGCAAAGCCCAATCTGAATTGAATGACCTGGCTACAGCTGCTGATGCGGACAGTGGGTTGCCTGTGGACCGCCCGCACATCAGGGAGCAAATTCTTGACCTTTCTGCGGTGCTCCACCATAGCGAATGCATATTGCTGCACGCCAGCCAGCTTTTAGGTACAGCTGACACCGACAAAGACGAAGCAGATACTACGCTTGCAGAGGCCTTCCCTTGGGATAGCCGCTACAACACAAACATTCCGGTCATTGACGGCCAGCACAAACTTTTGCTTTCGTACATCAACAAACTACACCGTGGAATGCAGAAAGGCTGCGACAAAAAGCTGCTGCTCGAAATTCTTGATGATCTGACGGGCTATGCTTTTAGCCATTTTGCCACAGAAGAAATATTCTTCAGCCGCACGGCTTATCCGCTCACAGCACGGCACATTGAAGTACACCAGAGTTTCAGAAAAACAGTGACAGAACTCAGGGAGGCCGTGCTTGACGACAAGGCCTTTATTGATATTGCCCTGCTGGAATACCTGAAAACCTGGCTGGTGGATCATATACAGCAGATGGATGTGGGTTTTGCCTCATATGTGACCGGCACAAAGCCCACACCGGAGCAGTAAGCCTTCTGCGGCCAGACCCCAATAAAAAACCCCGCTAAAAGCGGGGAACAGACGCGATCGGCAGAGCAAACTGTCAGGACTCGCAAAAAGTTCAACGGCTGAGCAGTTCTGCCGCTATTCGTTCTCGGGCAGCGCGGTCAAGAAGGCGCTGGTTTGAACTGCCCCTAAACTGCAGCTCAAGGTCGCGGAGGCTTTCCACATAGGGGCCATCCACAAGAACATCCGTCAGTTCCAGCAGCCGGTTTGTCCAATAGTCATTGCGGGCAAGCAGGGCTTCGAATGTGTACCCCGTGTAAGTCATCACATTTTTGCGCATGGCCTGTACACCCTCGGCCACGGCGCAGAGCGCCTGGGCCTGCTCAAAGGGCTCCCCGCCAGACAGCGTCACGCCCGCCAGGAGAGGGTTCTCCCCAAGCTGGGCAAGGGCGGCCTCCGCCGTAAACGGAAAGCCGCCCTCAAAGTCGTGCGTCTGCGGATTGTGGCACCCTTTGCAGTGATGCGGGCAACCCTGCGTGAACAGGACATACCTCAGGCCCGGGCCGTCCACTATGGATTCTTCCACAATGCCTGACAGCCGCATGACCCCGGCATTACCGGATTCAGGCATGCTTGACACGATCGCGCTCTTCCGAGCGCTTGGCATTGTTGAAACGGTCAAGCGTTCCCACAAGGTAACCGGTGATGCGGCGGGTACGTTCAAAGCCCACATCCTGACCCACAAGTTTCTGCGCGGGCTTGGTTTCCTCGAACAGACGCGATTTCATTAGCATTTTCGCTCTCCTTGTTCTATCAGCAAAAGTTGATGAAAATTGTATATGACCGCTAGTCCCACTTGGGGGTGTGCGGGTATTTTTTACGCAGTTCTTTAAGCAGCTCGGCACTCACGGCTTCGCCTTCCTTACGGCCGCAACGGGGGCAGGCGCCGTTGATCACACCCACATAGCCGCAGACAGGGTCGCGATCCAGGGGATGGTTGATGGAGCCGTAGCCAACGCCATTATCATGCATAAAACGGATGATGCTCTCAAAAGCCTCAAGGTTTTTGCAGGTATCGCCATCCAGCTCCACATAGGTGATGTGGCCCGCATTGGTCAGCGCGTGGTACGGAGCCTCGATCTGTATCTTTTTAAAGGCCTTGATGGGGCAGTACACCGGCACGTGGAACGAGTTGGTGTAGTAATCCCTGTCAGTGATGCCGGGAATGCTGCCGAACTTTTCCTTGTCGAGGTTGACAAAGCGCCCGCTCAGGCTTTCCGCCGGGGTGGCGATGAGTGAAAAATTGAGCCCTGTCTTTTCAGCCTCGTCATCGCACCGTTTGCGCAGATGCGTAACAATCTCAATGCCAAGCTTCTGGGCATCTTCGCTTTCGCCGTGGTGCTGGCCCACAAGAGCCTTGAGCGTTTCGGCAAGGCCGATAAAGCCCACGGTCAGGGTGCCGTGCTTGAGCACTTCTTCAATGCTGTCGTCCCAACCCAGTTTGTCGGAATCAAGCCAGATGCCCTCGCCCATGAGGAAGGGATAGTTACGCACCTTTTTGGCGCTCTGGATCTTGAGCCGATGCAGCAACTGGCGGAACACCAGATCGATCTTGTCGTCCAGCAGGGCGTAGAAACGGCTGATATCACCGCGCGCATCCAGCCCAAGCCGGGGAAGGTTGATGGACGTAAAGCTCAGATTACCGCGACCGCACGTAACCTGCCTGTCCTTGTCGTACACGTTGCCAAGCACACGTGTGCGGCAGCCCATGTAGGCCACTTCCGTATTATAGTCGCCCGGGCGGTAGTACTGGAGGTTATACGGCGCGTCAAGAAAGCTGAAATTGGGGAAAAGCCGCATGGCGGAAACATCCATAGCCTGCTTGAAAAGATCGTAGTTGGGATCTTCAGGATTATAGTTGACCCCGGACTTAACCTTGAAAATCTGCACGGGGAAGATGGAGGTTTCTCCATTGCCAAGCCCGGCCTTGGTGGCGCGCAGCAAGTTTTTGACAACTATGCGGCCCTCGGCAGAAACATCCGTGCCGTAGTTGATGGAGCTGAAAGGCACCTGCGCGCCTGCGCGGGAATTCATGGTGTTCAGGTTGTGGATCAGGGCTTCCATGGCCTGATAGGTGCGGCGCTCTGTGTATTTGAAGGCTTCGCCGGCAGCATAGGCATGCGCGCGCGTTACAAGTTCGCGCTGGGCCTCGGGGGCAGCCGCCACAAGAGCTTCTCCAAAGGCATCGCAAGTGCCAAGGCGTGGGCCTTCGGGCAACAGTGCGATGGTTTCTCTGGCGGCGTCAATGGCTGCCTGCTCTTCCAGATTCTGGGCAATGCGCAAAAATGCGGCAAAGGCGCGCTCATATTCCTTGCGGTAGGTTTTGATAACGCCTTCGGCCATGGCAAAGTCAAAATGCGGCACACTCTGGCCGCCGTGCATTTCATTCTGGTTGGCCTGAATGGCAATGCAGGCAAGGGCCGAGTAGCTCTCAATGGAATTGGGCTCGCGCAAATGCCCGTGCCCCGTGGAAAAACCATTTTTAAACAGGGGGATAAGGTCAATCTGGCAGCACGTTTCCGTGAGCATGTAAAAATCTTTGTCGTGAATGTGGATATCGCCGTTGAGGTGCGCGGCAGATGCATCCTTGGGTAGAATGTAGTTGTCGATGAAGAATTTTGAGCCCTCGGAACCATACTTGAGCATAGTGCCCATGGCCGTATCGCCATCGATATTGGCGTTCTCGCGCTTGATGTCTTCCTGCAGGGCCGGGGAATACGTAAGTTTTTTATAGATATCCATGAGATACGATTCCGCATTACGGATTTTCGTATGCTCGGCCCGGTACAGAATGTAAGCCTTGGCGCTTTTGGCGTAGTCGTACTGAATCAGGGTTTCTTCAACAACATCCTGAATTTCTTCCACATGCTTGAGGCAGCGCGACTCCAGCTTTTTGCACACCTTTTCGGTGACAAACAGCAGGTCAGTGGGGGACATGTCTTCACCGCCAACGGCCTGATTGGCCTTGGTGATGGCATTGAGAATCTTGACCGAATCAAAAGGCACTTCCGTGCCGTCGCGCTTAATAATGCTGGCGAGCATGAACTTCGCTCCAAACGTGTGGGCTATGAACAAAAAGGCCGCCCGAACAAAACGGGCGGAGAGGCCATCAATGGCCTTTTTCTGACGGTTCATCTGCAAAAGCCCGTTGCAGATGCTCCACTTTCTTAGAACGGTTGAAAGCAGGTCTTCCGGCTTGCCTGCCGCTTTTCGGCCTTCCCGGTTTTATCCAGTGACACGCGAGGAAAAGCGGTTTTGAACAGGCACACGGCGGCGGGTCCGCTCCCGAATTTCACGGGAATTCCCTATTAAGCTCCATGGCGCTTTCAATGTCTAGAAAATCTCAAAAGAATTGCACCCTGTCAATAAATGCACGCAAAAAAGCTCTCCTAGTGCCGTAGCAACACTGCGAATTCACTATTGAATTTTCTTGCCTGCCCATTTTTTCACTACATCAAGGCCGCAAAACAGTGAGGGCGGGAACAAGAAAGTTCGCCCTGACTAGAGCCAGATCAGGCAACCTGACCCGCAACATGTGTGGCTTTGATTGGCGTTGCTGAAACATTTCGTCATGAATTCAGGCATCATGCCCGCATGGCGCTGCCGCCCAGGCACCGGCACTGCGACCGCAGCCGATACCTGGCGAGCTTTCCTCAGAAAGCAGTTCCCGTAACGCAGACAAGAACCTACTCTACCCACGCAGGGTTTTCAAGACGGCCTCCCCCACGTAAGGGGACTTACCTCGGACTTGACATTTTTATTTGCCCGCCGCTTGCCGAAGATATCGTTTATAAAAACTTTTTTTGTACACGCAAACAGGGTTTGAGAATTCCGTAACAGCTAATAAACACAAGGGGCCGCATCGGCCCAACTCCGCTTCCACCGCCAATTTGCAGAGAAGCGCAATCGGATACCCGATGCGGCCCGTCAATAAACCCGAAACGCCGTCTACGGCAGCAGGATCATGTTGTAGAGGTTCTTGTCGTCCAGATACTTCTGCGCCACGGCCTGAATATCCGCAGGGGTCAGCTTGGCTGCTTTGTCGATGAGCGACTTGCTGAAATCGCGGGGCAGGCCCAGCACGGCGTCTGTGGCGGCCACGCCTGCGCGGGAATCAAGGCTTTGCTTGTCGCGGTAGTATTCGCCAAGCAGGCGGTTGGCTCCGGCTTCAAGCAGTTCCGCAGGCAGGGGTTTTGCCTTGATATCGGCAATAATCTTGGCAAAGCCTTCACGCGCCTGCGCCACCTTGTCAGGCGTAGTGCCAATGTAAAAAGCCATCATGCCAGCCTGAGGCATGGCGCGGTAAAAGGCCGTGACCGTGTACCCAAGGCCCTGCTCGTCGCGCATCTGGCTGAACAGCAGGCCGCTCTGCCCGGAAAGCACAGACTGCAAAAGCATGAGTGCCGGGGCGTCCGGGCTGGTGTAGGGCACAGCCTTGAACATCTGGAGCACGTGGGCCTGATTGCGCCCTGGCAGATGCAGATCAAGGTTACGGGCATCACCCCATGAGGGAGCGGGCAAGGAGAAATCCTTTTTGTCTGGCGCGGGCAATGTGCGGGCAAAGGCCAGCACGGCCTCGCGGTCAAAATCGCCTGCCACTGCCAGCACCCAGGGCTGCACGAGCTGCTTGTCCCAGAACGAGCGCACATCCTTGGGCGTAAACTTGGAAAGGTTCGCTTCCGTCCCCAGGCTGTCGTAGCCGTAGGGCTGACCGCCGGGGAAGATGAAGGGATTCACGCGTGAGAACAGGAAGGAGGTGGGCCTGTCTGCCCGCTGGCGGATGGCGGCCTTCATATTTTCCGCTTCACGCTTGATTTCCTTGGCTTCAAACCGGGGCTTGCCCAGAACCTCGCCCAGCATGGAGAAATAATCGGCATTGAATCGGGCCGGGCCGGTCAGGGACACGGTAAAGGTTTGCAGGCCCGCCTTGGCGGAGAGTGAAGCCGCGCGGTCGGCGAAATAGCGTTCCATTGCCTGGGCGTCCAGTTTGCCGCTGCCGTCGCCAAGGGTGCTGGCCGTCAGTTCTGCCAGCCCCTGCTGGTCAGGCTTCAGCAGGGCGTTGCCGCCGGGCAGCATGAGATCAACCGCCACATAGGGCACAGTTGCATCAGGAATAAGAATGACGGTACGTCCCTGCCCCAGATCGACCACTTCCTGCTGACCCGCAGTGGCCGAAGCCTGCTGCGCAGTTTTGGCAGCGGCGCTGCCGGGCCAGTTCTTTTGCAGCACGGCTTCCAGATCGGGCAGCTTGGCATTCTCAGGCGCGAGCACACGCACCCGCGCCCTGCTGGGGTCAAGCCAGAGGTCAATGGCCTGCTGCACCTGCGGCTGCGAAACATTACGCTGGGTGAAGCGCAGATTTTGTTCCGCCACATCGCCGCCCAGCTCAAACTGGACGCTGCCCAGCCAGGAGGCCAGGCCGTTGAGCGTTTCCGCCGAGCGGTCCATGCTGTCTTCAAGGTTGTAGCGGGCGCGCTTGAGGGCCTCGGGCTTGAAGTCTGCGGCCTTGAGTTTGGCAAGGTCTGTGGTCAGCCCCTGCCAGAAGGCCTCCAGCTTTTCCGGGGCCATATTGGCTGTAATGTACAGCATGCCCGCGCGCGCAAGGCTCATGTTGCCCACGCTGATGCTGTCCACAAGCTGCTTTTCATACTCGTACTTGCGGCTCAGCAGCGAGGTGCCGTCGCCGCCAAGCAGGTAGCTCAGCACGTCCAGATCCACAGAGCGCAGGTCCCGCAAGGCTGGCGCAGGAAAGGCCATGCCCAGATAGACCTTGTTCCAGGGGCCGCGCACTACCTCAACGCGCTGGCCGCCGGGGGCCATAAGCAAATCAACCTGCGGCGGCGTAACAGCATCGTTGGTGTTGGCCATAGCGCCAAAAAGTTCCTGCGCGTGTTGCATCACAGCTTGCGGATCAATATCGCCCGCCACCAGCAGCATCATGTTTTGCGGCTGATACCAGCGCTGCACATAGGCGCGAAGGTCATCGGCAGTGATGGCGCGCACGGTTTCCTTAAAGCCGATGATGGGTCGCCCGTAGGGGGTGTTCTGGAGTGTGGACACCTGCAGGCTTTCAAACAGCCTGCTCATGGGCGAATCCTGATCGCGCTCAAGCTCGGAAATCACCACTTCTTTTTCCGACTCCAGCTCCTTGGGATCCAGAGAGGCCTGAAAGGCCATTTCTTTCACCACGTCCATGCCCATGCGCCAGTGAGCGGCGGGCATGTCCGTCATGTACCATGTCTTGTCAAAGCTGGTGGCCGCGTTGAGGTAGCCGCCAAGGGCTTCCACATCGCGCGCCACCTGGCCCTTGGGCCGATGCTCTGTACCTTTGAAGACCATGTGCTCAAGCAGATGGCTGATGCCAGCCTGCTTGGCGTCCTCATTGGCCGACCCGGTGCGCACGTAAAGGCGCGTTGCCACCAGAGGAAAGCGGCTGTCCTTGATGATATACACGGAAAGCCCGTTGGGCAGTTTGGTCAGGGTTCGCTGTTCGCCCGGAGCCGCAGAGGCCGCGCCAGCCAGCAAGGCCAGCAGCAAGGGCAATAACAGAAGTATGCGTTGCATGTTTGCTCCTTATGGATTTGCAGTCGCAAGGGTGCAGCGGCGATGGATTGCCCCGCCCTGCTCCCGGACTGTTTTAACCGACTTGAATACTAATACCCCCGGCACGGGGTGGCAAGCTGCTGTCTTTTACCAAACCCGGCGGCCCGGCCTCATGAGGTTGTGGCCATGTTGAATTTGCCGAAGTTTTCAGCAACAAAAAACCGGCAGTCATATGATCGCCGGTTTGAGCGCTGACCAGATCAACGCTGTTTGTAATCAGGAGAAGGTCTAGCCGCCGAGGTAGGCGTCTTTGACCTTGGGGTTTTCAAGCAGTTCGCGTCCAGGGCCTTCAAGCACGACCCTGCCAACTTCAAGAATGTAGGCATAGTGCGCCACAGAAAGCGCCGCAAAGGCGTTCTGCTCCACCAGCAGAACGGTTTTGCCTTCTTCGTTGATGCGCTTGACGATGTCGAAAATTTCGCGCACCAGCAGCGGGGCAAGCCCCAGCGAAGGCTCGTCAAGCATGAGCAGATCGGGGCGGCTCATGAGCGCGCGGCCCACGGCCAGCATCTGCTGCTCGCCGCCGGAGAGCGTACCGCCTTTCTGCCAGAGACGTTCCTTGAGTCGTGGAAACAAGCTGTAAACCCACTCGATATCATGGGCTATTTCTGCCTTGTCGCTGCGCGAATACGCGCCCAGGTGCAGGTTTTCCTCCACCGTCAGATGGGGCAGGATACGCCGCCCTTCCGGCGAAAGAGAAATGCCCTTGCGCACCATGTCTTCAGGCTTGAGGCCCATGAGCGAAGCCGGGGCGTCGCCCTCGTGGCGGGTTAGCAGAATGTCGCCGCTGATAGTTTTGTTCAGGCCGGCAATGGAGCGGATAATACTGCTCTTGCCCGCGCCGTTGGCCCCGATAAGCGTCACAATGCTGCCGCGCGGGATATTCAGGCTTACGCCCTGAACGGCCTGAATGCCGCCGTAGCGCACATGGAGATTACGAATTTCAAGCATGATGCACCCTGTCCATATGTCGGTCTGCACCGGAAGAGCTTTCCGGGCATGTCTATCTGCTGCGTATGGCCGTTTGCTCCTGCACAGGAGCGGCAAACAGCGCCTTTGCAAGCCGCAACGGGCAGCGGGAGCAAGGCTCCGCCGCTCTGGCCACGGCTAAATGACTTTTTCCAGCGAGGCGTCCTCACCCAGATAGGCGCGGATAACCACGGGGTTGTTGCGTATGGCTTCCGGCTCGCCCTCGGCGATCAAGGCGCCGTATTCCATGACCCAGATGTACTGGCACACGCCCATGACGACCTTCATGTCATGCTCGATCAGCAGGATGGTGAGGTCGAATTCGTCACGGATATGGCCGATAAAATGCATGAGATCCAGGCTTTCTTGCGGATTCATGCCCGCTGCGGGTTCATCAAGCAGCAACAGTTTTGGCTCTGTGGCCAGAGCGCGGGCAATCTCAAGCCTACGCTGCGCGCCGTAAGGCAGGCTGCCCGCCTGATCGTTGAGGTTGCCGCTCAGGTTTACCCGATCGGCAAGCTGCTTGCTTTTTTCCACAATGGCCGCTTCTTCCTTATAAAAAGCGGGAATCCCCAGAGGGGCCATCCACCAGGGGCAGCGGCGGCGCACATGACAGCCGACCATGATGTTTTCAAGCACGGTCATCTGCTGCGACAGACGGATGTTCTGGAAAGTGCGGGCCATGCCCATGCGGCAGATTTCCGAGGGGCCAAGGCCCTTCACGCTCTTGCCGTCAAAAACCACGTCGCCTTCCTGAGGCGTGTAAAAACCGCTCAGAACGTTGAATGCGGTGGTTTTGCCAGCGCCGTTGGGGCCGATAATGCCCGCGATGGCACCCTTGGGCAGGGCGATGGAAAGATCGCTCACGGCGGTCACGCCGCCAAAACGCATGGTTACGTCCTTGGCCAGCAGCAGTGCGCCCTCGTAATTGGGAGCCTTGGGCATATTAAAACCGCTCATGCCTTGCCCCTCCTGAAGAACGCGCCCATTGATTTCCAGGTCAGCTCACGGGTTCCCATGATGCCCTCGCGCCGATAAAGAATAATGGCCAGCAGCACCAGCGAAAACACCACCATACGCATGCCGGGGATGCCGGGGATTTCAATAAAGCCCAGATCCATGGGTTCTTCAATGGCGCGCAGCCATTCAAGCAGGATGGTGATGACCGTGGCGCCGAGCAGGCTGCCCGTCAGCGAGCCAAGACCGCCAGCCACAACGAACATGAGTACGTTGAAGGTCAGCAGGAAGTTGAACATCTTGGGGTCAATGGTGGAGAGGTGGGAGCCAAGCAGCGCACCGCCCACACCGGCAAAAAACGCGCCCACGCAGAACGAAAGCACCTTGTAGCGGAACACGTTGATGCCCATGACCCTGGCGGCGATTTCGTTATCACGTATACAGCGCATCACGTTTCCGAAATTGCTGAATATGAGCCGCGAAAGCACTATGAGCGTAAAGAGCATCCAGATGTAGCACGAAAGCAGACTTGCATGCCCTGGAATGCCCTTGATGCCCAGCGAACCGTTGGTAATGGAGGTAGCGTTGACGATCAGGACGCGGATGATTTCTGCAAAGCCGAGGGTGGCAATGCCGAGGTAGTCATCGCCAAGCCGCAGCACTGGCACGGCGATGATAAAGGCAAAGATGGTGGCCACCAGCCCGCCAGCCAGCGCAGAAACCCAGAAAGGCGTAAACAGATCGGAGAAAGGCCAGATGATGGGTTCAAGAATCCACATCATTTCTTTCTGCTCGGGGCTCAAGATGCACAGCGCAGAAACATACGCGCCGATGGCGATAAATCCGGCATGCCCCAGAGAGAAGAGCCCGGTAAACCCGTAGATCAGGTTGAGCGAAAGCGCCAGAATGGCGTTGATGAAAATGAGTTTGGCGATATAAATCTGGTAATCGCCGAGAAAGCTTTCTGCCTGGGAGAGCACAAGGCCAAACAGCAGCATGACCATGATGCTCAGAATGGTGCTTCTGTTCAGGCGCATTAGATTTTCTCCTCCATTCGCTCACCCAGCAGCCCTGTGGGCTTGAACAGCAGCACGAACACCAGCAGCACAAAGGCGAAAGCGTCGCGGTACCCCGAAAGCTCAGGCATGAAGGCCACGGTCATGATTTCAACAAAGCCAAGGGCAACACCGCCGATAACAGCGCCCTGAATGGAGCCAATGCCGCCGAATACCGCAGCGATAAAGGCCTTGAGGCCAGGCATGATGCCCATATAGGGATGCACCTGCGGGTAACGCAAGGCCCACATGATGCCCGAGGCCGCCGCCAGCGCTGAGCCTATGCCAAACGTGAGGGCAATGATGTTGTCCACCCGCACACCCAAAAGGCGCGTAGTTTCAATATCTTTTGAAATGGCCCGCATGGCGAGGCCAGGCTTTGTGCGGTACACCACATACAAAAGAATGGCCACAAGCACGATGGTCATGATCGGCACAAAGGCTGTGAGCGGCAGAATGCGTATGCCGCCAAGCTGCCATTCAGAAACCAGCCATTCGGGCTGCAACACGGGGCGGGGCTGGCCGGTAAAGACCACCACGGCGAGGCTTTCAATAAAAAATGATACGGCAATGGCGCTGATAAGCGCCGAAATACGCGGGGCATCGCGCAAGGGTCTGTAGGCTATCCTTTCTACAAGGATACCGAGCACGCTGGCGCCAAGAACGGCGACAACAGCGGCTACACCCCAGGGCCAGCCAAAGGCGAACGTGCCGAAAAATACAAAATACGCGCCGATCATCAAAATATCGCCGTGGGCAAAGTTGATCAGGCGCAGGATGCCGTAAACCATGGTGTAGCCGATGGCGATCAGCGCATACAGCGACCCAAGGGTCAGGGCGTTAAAGCAGTGCTGCAAAAACATATCAAGGCTCATGGGCCACCTCAGCGCCTCGCAACGGACAAAAGGCCATAATTGGCCCTTCCGCTCGAACAGCGGCAAAAAAATGAAAAAAGCACCCCGCGGCGAATATCGCCGCGGGGTTGATCTGTTGTTTACTTATTTGGGTGTAACTTCGCCCACGTAAACGCGCTTGCCATCTTTGTATTCAATGATGCCCACGGGCATTTCTGCGTCATGGGTCTTGTTGATGGTCAGCAGGCCCAGTGCGGTGGGCAGATCCTTGGTTTCTGCAAGAGCCTTGGTAATGGCCTTGGGATCAGAAGAATTGGCGCGCTTGATGGCGTCAAGGATCAGGAAATAGGTGTTGTAGCCAAGAGCGCCGTTAACGTTGGTTTCCTTGTCAGGATAGGCGGTCTTCCAGGCTTCGGTGAAGCGCTTGGCTTCGGGGCTCATGTTGGGCATGGCGGGGTCGTAGGGGAAGGTGGTGTGCAGGAAGCCTTCCGCAGCCTTGCCGCCCAGCTTGAGGGTGTCGGGGTTGTCCATGGCGTCCGCGCCCATGAGGCGGAACTTGGCGCCCAGTTCGCGGGCCTGCTTCATGATGATGGCGCCTTCGGCAAAGTAGGCGGGCATGAAGACGATGTCAGGCTTTTTGGCGATGAGTTCGGTCAGCTGGGCGGTGAAATCCTGATCGCCGGAGCTGTATTTGAGAGTAGCCACAATTTCGCCGCCGAGCTTCTTGAAATCGCGGGTAAAGAAGCTGGAGAGGCCCACGGCGTAGTCGCTGGTCATGTCCATGAGCACGGCGGCCTTGCGGAAGCCGAGGGTTTCATAGGCATAGGTAGCGGCGGCAGCGCCCTGGTAAGGATCAATGAAGCAGGCGCGGAAGTAGTACTTCTTGCCCTGGGTCACAAGGGGGTTGGTGCAGGAGGTGCCCACGCCGGGGACAGCGGCCTTTTCAGCCACTTCAGCGCCAGCCATGGCCAGCGAGGAACCGTAGGTGCCGATAAGGGCCACGACCTTGTCGCGTTCGATAAGGCGCTTCACGGCGTTGGCCGATTCGACCTTGTCAGACTTGTTGTCAACCACCACCAGTTCAACGGGGCGGTCAAGAACCTTGGGCATTTCCTTATGGGCGAGACGCACGCCCTCAAGTTCGAGCTGGCCGCCAAAGGCATTCTGCCCGGTCAGAGGAAGGTACACGCCGATTTTGATGGGACCGGCATCAGCGGCAAGCGCCTGGCCAGCAACGCCGAAGGTCAGCGCCAGACCAGCCAGCGCGGCAAGAAATTTACCCAGTTTCATCCTAACCCTCCAAAGGTTGTGCGTTCAGAGCGGCCTGTTCTCTTATGGGCCGGTCGCTCCCTACTATACCCGAGTTGCCGCCGGGCTGCAATTGTAATTAGCTGTACTTACGGCAACTCATAGACAACACGCGGCATAACGCGCAAAAAGGCGCGCGTCCGGCCTTGAGAACCTGTCCCACTCTGCCGTGAGGGCAAGACCGGGAACAATGGCCCTGACCACAGGGATATCAAAATCCTTGCGGGTCAGATCCACATAGAGAGGACTTCTGCCGTGCGCCGACAGCACCGACTCTAACAGGCGGCGGTTGGCGCGGGGGGAGGGCAGGCTGTAATCCGGCAGACCTTCTAACACACGGACGGGCAGTCCCGCTAGTCCTGGAGCTGAAGGGCATGGCGGCTTGGTTTGCGCCGTTGAATAAGGCCACGGGGTTTCGGTGAGCGCAGCCAAGGCAGCCCGCGCGCCGCAAAGATTGGCTCCTGTGGCCCGCGCGACAGTACCGTCACGCCCGGTGACAAAACACTGGTACACAGGCAGCCCAAGTTCCGTGGTCAAATCCTGAAACTGCACGCGGATGCCGCAGGCAGCGTAGTCGTCAAGCAGCGACTGAATGAGCTGATCGCGGCTGCGCAGCATAAAGCAGCGCGTGCGACTGTAAGGAGTTGTGGCCTCGGCGTCGCGCTCGGCGATTTCCGTAAGGGCGGCAACCACAGCTTCATCCATAATATTGCCAGATGCAAGGCCGGTGGAGCCACCAGCAATAAACAGAGCTTGCTCGTCCAGATTGCAGAACAGAAAAACCGCCTGCGCAGGCACAAGAACGGTCGCGCCAGATGCGTCCGAGGCCGGGAGCCAGTGCAGGGGGGCATCAGCATAGGGAGCTTCCAGAGGCAGCAGATTGGGATCGAGCGCCGCTCTGCCCTGCTCCGCCAGTTCGGAAAAACGCGCAAGCGTAAGGGGCAGTTCTGTTTTGCGGCCAAGGATAGTTCCGGCATGGGCGGCAGTGCCCCCCCCCGGCCCAACGCTCACATAGGTGCTGGCGCGTTCCACAATTTCCATGGCGTAGGATGCGCGGGCCGCTGCCAGGGACAGGCCGCGCCCGTAGGCTGTGGCCTCGCCCCGCAATGTATGGCGCACCGAACCGTTGGTTACGGCAATATCCACCTGCCAGCCGCGCAGTAGCGCAATGGGTGAAAGCGATGCCTCATGGCGCAGTTCAGGGCCATCCACGACACCGTTTTCCATCAGCGAGTCCACGGCGCGCAGGTATGTTTCCTGCGCCGGAGGACGCTGCCAGGGTTCCCAGGCTTCGGCCTTGAGTTTTTCGTGCTGCCGGGCCAGTGCATCGGCATGCTCCGCCATGCGCCGGGCAGTGGCATCGAGCAAATCCCCGCTGAACAGAGGTGCTATGCCAGCCTCGTCCGGTCGCGGCAGGGAATGATGCTCGCAGATATTGGCGCGGAACAGGGCGCTCCAGGCGGCGGCAATGGCGTGGTCAGGCAGGGTTGCAGCCCGCAGATACACGGCGGGGCTGTAAGCTGCCAGCCGCTCCGCGGCATCGGGCGGAAAGGACGCGCAAAAGCCCTGGCCCTTTTCTGGCGATTCCGCGCCGAGCAAGGCGCACTCAGCCAGCAGGGCCGCCAGCACTGGCCGGGTAAACTTGTTGCTGGCAGCGTCGTAACAACTGGCTGCCAGAAGGTTCAGCTCATCCTGCGCCTTGTCCGCGAGAAGCTTTAGCAGATGCAGGTGCAGAAAATCGTCCATTGGCGCGGCCTCAAGCCGTTCCAGCGCGCGGTCAAAATCCAGATTCTCTGGCGGAACACAGGAAAAATAGCCGGTAGTGGCCTGCGTCTGCTCATGGGTGTAGGCATAATCCAGCATCGGCAACACATCAGATGCGGAAGAAAAATTTGAAGTATTGTCGTTTTCCATAAGACCACCACAGATGCGGCACTCCGCAGAGTTGCCGGGATTGGAGCGGGAGCGGGCCGAGCATTCCTACAAAACTGCTCGGGAACTCCGCCAAAAAAAAGCGGGCCGACATGCGACCCGCTCAAAGGCAAAAAGGAAGCCCTCCCATAAAGAGGGCTTCCATAAAGGCATATTAACGCTTGGAGTACTGGTACCGGGCGCGGGCAGCGCGCAGGCCGTACTTTTTACGTTCTTTTTTGCGGGCATCGCGGGTAAGGAAGCCAGCTTTCTTGAGCATGGGGCGCAGGGCCGGATCAATCAGAAGCAGCGCACGGGAAATACCGTGGCGCACGGCTTCGGCCTGACCGGTAACGCCGCCACCGGCAACGTTCACGCGGATGTCAAACTTGTCGGACAGCTTGGCAAGAACCAGGGGCTGGCGGATGATCATCTGCAGGGTCTTGCGAGGAAAATAATCCTCAAAGTTGCGGCCGTTTACCGTGATGCCGCCGGAACCGGCGTAGACGCGGGTACGGGCCGTAGCGGTCTTGCGGCGGCCAGTGCCGTATTCAAATTTCTCGCTCATGGCTCTTTACTCCTTAATGCGGCAGCGTCAGCGGCTGGGGATTCTGGGCCGTATGCGGGTGTTCGGTCCCGGCGTAAATCTTCAGTTTCTTCAGCATGGCGCGGCCCAGACGATTCTTGGGCAGCATGCCTCGCACCGCAGTGGTCAGCACGCGGGCGGGCTTGTCGGCCAGCATGTCGCCGAGTTGGGTGGTTTTGAGACCGCCCACCCAGCCAGAGTGCCGGTAGTACTTTTTGTCAGTCATCTTTTTACCGGTAACTTTAATCTTTTCGCAGTTAACAACCACGATAAAGTCACCGTTATCCATATGGGGAGCGAATTCGGGCTTATGTTTGCCGCGCAGGCGGTGGGCTATCTGGCTGGCCAGACGACCGAGCACCTGATCCTGAGCGTCAACCACGAACCATTCACGGTTGATGTCTTTGGGGGTGGGGCTGAACGTCTTCATCGGAGTGACTCCTCACATCTGCAAATATCAGCGGCCATAACGGCAGCAAAAAGATCCATTGCGCGATGTGCCGTCGAACGGGATGACGACAATATCGCAGTAAAGGCAGCCTCAATACTATAAACGCCAATAGCTGTCAAGCGATCGCCTTCATCAGGGGCGAAAAAATGACCACTTTGGCGATACACCGCGTCACCAGGATTCGCGAGTTGTATACGCAACTGCTCATCGCAATCGGGATGCACCCCACATGCCCTTGGCATATGCGGCTTTTTCCGGGCAACAGCGTTGAAGCTCTTGAGCTTTACTCCACTCCGCCCTATAGTGCAAACGGTTTTTTGCGTAGCCATTTTTTTTGGGGGGGCTTTTCATGCCTGTAATTCGCAAGAATCTTCTACAGCTTATTTTTTCCGGCGCATACCTGTTACGCTGGAATGACAAGCTGCGGCCAGTGGAACTGCTTGAAATTGACAAGCAGGCCCACAAAATGCTCCTGGCCTGCGTGCTCTGGCACGAAAACTCCCGCCACATGACAGCCCCGGAGCGCACGGCGCTTGCAACAGAAATCATTGAGGGCGGGCTGTTTGATTATTTCTACCGGCTCATCATCACCGACATCAAGCCGCCCATCTACTACAGAATCAAGGAAAACCCCGAGCAGTTCCGCCAGTTGACCGAGCACGTGCTCGACATGCTTGAGCCTTCGCTTGCGCCTCTTGGCCCCTTTTGGGAACGCATGCGCCAGTGGCACACCAGCCCTGATGACGACACGCTTGCGCGCCGCATTCTTACTGCTGCCCACCTCTTTGCCTCGCAGTGGGAATTCAGGCTCATAGAGCCGCTTAACGCGCCGTTTGATGATGAAATGGGCGACATAGGCCAGTCGTTTCCCGACCGGCTGGATACGTTCACGGACTTGCGCGGCCTTGCCTCCATGCGCAGTCAGGGCACTGCCCTCTCGCGCCTTGCCAACCTGTGCGGGCAGCTGCGCTTTCAGGTGCGGTGGACGCAGGCCCCGCGCATTCCGGCCACGTCTGTTCTCGGCCATATGTTTATTGTGGCCAGCTACGCCTACTGTTTCAGCCTTGCCGTCGATGCCTGCCCAGCGCGCGCCAACAACAACTTTTTCTGCGGATTGTTCCACGACCTGCCGGAAGTGCTCACTCGCGACATTATCTCGCCGGTCAAGCAGTCCATTTCAGACTTGCCAAAGATTATCAAGGAATACGAGGATAAAGAGCTGGAGCGCCGCGTGTATGGCCCCTTGCGCGCGGAGGGCTTCACCTCCCTGGTGGAGCGCATTGAATACTACCTTGGCGCGGCAGTCGGCTCCGAATTTCAGGAATGCGTGTGTGAAAATGGCACAGTTCGGGCAGTTGAGGGCTTTCAGGCTCTTGCCGCATGCAACCGGGACGATCTGGATCCCAAGGACGGCCAGCTTGTTAAGGTTTGCGACAATCTGGCGGCTTTTCTGGAGGCGCACAGTTCCATCCGCAACGGCGTGTCCTCACCCCACCTGCTGGAAGCCCGCGTGCGCCTGCTGAACCGCCTGCGCGAAAGTTCACCCAATGTGCTGGGGCTGGATGCCCTGCTTGCCGACTTTGATTAACCCACACCCACCCATGAAAATTGCTACTCCCCCTGCCCGCTTTGCGGTTTTTCTGCTTATTGCGGCAACCCTTGCCTGTCTGTTGCCCGCTGCATGGCCGCGCCCTTGCAATGCGCTTGCCATTTCCAAGGGATTGTCCTTTTATGCCAACGACCTGGAATATTATTACCAGCACCGCCGCACCGAGACGCTCCCAGGCATTCTGCGCACGTTTGACGGGCAAGGGGTGCTGAAAGACAGCCTCAAGCAGATCATGCTGGCAACCTTTCTGGCGCAGGTGCTGCGCGATGATCCGTCTGCCCGGCAACGACTGTTGCCGCCCCAGCCCGGTCTGAGCCGCGATGGACGGCGCACTCTGGCCTGGATGGCCCATCTTGCGCAATTGCCTGATGAAGAAGAGCTGCTTGCCACCCTGCTGCAACCGGAGGAAAAGTTGCTGCTCCAGCAGATCCGGCACAGCCCCGCCCAGTTGATCAACTGGGATATCTACTCGGAGAAATCCGTATTGCAGATGTATTGGGCGGCCTTTATGGCCTCTGGCAGCAATGAATTTCTGGATGCCATTATCCGCGCTGCCCTGCGCTACGCCAAGCTGAATTCAGAGGGATTGCGCAATGACGACACATTTTCCGGCAGCGCCGCCGCCGCGGCCTCACTGTACGACCTCGCCCCAAGGCACCCTGCCGTACAAGCCCGCCTTGAGCAGTTTCTTAAAAGCTGCAGCGGGGCAGAGGCTGAAACATTGAAAACAATTTTGCGTAAATAGACCAAGGCAGGAGCAAGTTAACGGGAATATCTCATGGGAACCGGGAGGGGGCGATATGCGCTGTAATCCTTTTTTGCCCTGACAGCCCGAACTGGGCGGAGAACGCCTACCTCAAAAAGCAAAGGCTCTGTTCCTTCGGGAACAGAGCCTTTATTCGTTATGGGAGCAAGCCGCTGGGCCTTAGCCCTTCTTCATATGTTCTATAAGATCCATAAGGTTGCGGGCCAGGGCGCGCAGGGATTCCAGTTCCTTCATGGCGACCTGCATGGATTGCGAAGTGCTTGCCGCAATGTGGTTAACATCAGCAACAGACCTGTTGATTTCTTCGCTGGTGGCAGACTGCTGCTCGCTTGCGGCGGCAATGGCCCGCACTTCATCGGCTGTCTGATCCACCATGCCAACGATTTCTTTCAGGGCTTCGCCAGACTTGTTGGAATACTCCGTAGCTTCAGAAATGTTGCCAACTGCCTTTTCCACCTGCTGAATGCTCTGTCCGGCGCTTTGCTGGATGGCAGCAATGGCGTTGCCCACATCGGTGGTGGAGGACATGGTCTTTTCCGCCAGCTTGCGCACTTCGTCAGCCACCACGGCAAATCCGCGCCCGGCATCGCCCGCACGGGCGGCTTCAATAGCCGCGTTCAGGGCCAGCAGGTTGGTTTGATCCGCGATATCTGAAATGACGCCCATGATCTGGCTGATGGCCTTGGCGTGGTCGTCCAGCTGGGTCATGCCGTCCCTGAGGGCCTGCGACTGCCGCTGCACTTCCTGAATACCCACCACGGCCCTGGACACAATCTCGGAACCGACCTCTGCCTTACGCTTGGCGGCGTTGGAGATGTCAGACGCCCCGCCGGCATTCTTGGCGACTTCAAGCACCGTGGAATTCATTTCTTCCATGGCGGTTGCGGTTTCCGCCAATCGGCTTGCGGCATGGTCAAGAGCTCCGCTGGTATTTTCTACCTGCTCGGAGATATCATTGATGGAGGCATTCAACTGTCCCACCACTTCTTCTATCTGGGCAGCAGCACTGATCATGCCCTCGCGCTTGGCCTGTTCCGCCTGCGCCTGGGCTACGCGGGCCTCTTCCATGGCGAGCTTGGCTTCTTCACCCATCTTGTGGGCTTCTTCGGCCTTTTCGCTGGCATCGCGCACCAGCTTGCGCAGATTATCTTCCATTGTGCGCAAGGAATCTGCAAGTTGGCCCATATCGTCACGGCTGTATACGTCAAGCTGCGCCTCGTTATTGCCGTCGGCAACAGCCTGCGCATAGGCGGTTATCTTGCGAATGGGAGCACTGATCTTGATGCCTAAAATCAGGGAAAGAATCAGCTGAAAGACCAGCAGGCCCACGCCAATCCAGATGGAATTGCTTATGGCCACGCGTTCCAGACGCTGCAAATCATCAATGGGCATGCCCACAAACCACATGCCCACGATTTTGCCATTGGCATCTTTGACTGGCCAGTAGGCAGAATTGTAGTCAATTCCAAGAATATTATTATGTGAGTATACCGTTTCTCCACGCTCAAGCACGGCCTTGAGGATTTCAGGCGATTGCAGCTTGGTGCCGACCGCGCGTTTGCCATCCTGCATCATGATGGTTGTCATTACGCGCGTATCACCCTTGAAAATGGTGACGTTGACGCCAGAAAGCTTTTTGAGCCAATCAAGGTATGCGGGCGTAACAAGCGAGGTGCCAATAGATACGCTGCCCACAATCTTGCCGTCGAACATTACAGGAAAGCTTGCGCGTATGGTGAACGGCACCTCTGTGCCAGCCACCACGGCCACGGCGGGCTTGCCCGTAAGGGCAATAACCACGGTTTCCTGATTGGTAACGCTGTCGCCGTGCTTTTTGGAATGCCCGCGTCCTATGACTATCCCCTTTTCATCGGTGATGGTCATAAAATCCGAACCGGCCTTTTTCATCAGGACTGAGCCGAGTTTGACCGCCGCATCAGTGTTTTTTTCAGCGACAGCCTTGGCAAAGTCATCATCTTCTGCAATAAGATCAGCACTTTGCAAAAACTTTTGAGCTGTGGTTTCATTGGCAGAACTGATGACCTGCTGCATCCTTACGATGCCCTTGTTCAGTTCGTCTTCGATCGGAACTTTCATGAAGTAGATTGAGACAAAAAGCACAACGCCACAGCATGTAATCAGCGCGCCGAATAGCGATCCGACATATGTGTGCGCAATAGTCCAACGCATGCCATTCTCCTTGCCAGAAACGTCCACCACAAAATTTACCGTATCATAACGCCATGTGGCCGGTGCATAACCAGCCGCCAGCGCTCACCCTCGGAGTGCAAAAACTCTGCACGGGGCTTACGGCCAGCTTCATTTAAGACTAAGTGATCTTCATTCTCCTTAACGGCATGGTTAAAAAAATTAATAGGCCACAGGTCAGGTTAATTACGAAAAAACGATTTCTCCTGCACAAAATAGATAACACAAAATATACTTTTAGAGTATCAGATACTTGAGTATGGTCAATGGGCTCTACTTGTTTGCTTGTTACGTAAAAAAAAAATCACACATAAATCTAGACCGTTAACGGACAAACACAGCTCAAAAGATTGTGAATTTTTTTTCAAATAGTCTGTTTTTTAGTGCCGCCAGCGGACGCTGCCCATTGCCGAAAAAAAATTACAGGAAGCATTGCGCTCAATAAAAAAACCCATTCCTGCGTCCTCACAGCACTATGCCATGCATGGGGAGCAAGAACGGGCTTTTTAAAAGCCTGCATAAAAAAAATTAATCTGGCAGTTTGTTACGCACCTGACGGCACAGTCCCATGAGGGCATCATATTCGTGCCGTAATAGTCCTGCCCGACTAATAAGCCTGCGCCAGGGCATCAAAAAATAATCACGGTTGTCACCGTGCAGATAATCAAGACGCAGTAACACATCCTTAAGCGATTCCACCAAGCGCTCCTGCTCTGCCGCAGTTGCCACCTTGCCGCCGCGCGGCATTTCTATCTGCCTTTCGCCGTGTTGCAGGGCACGCACGGCATTGGCGCAGGTGTAACTGAGCAGCAGCACGGCCTGGGCAAGATTGAGCGAACTGGCAGCCGGATCCGTGGGGATAGTTACCAAGCGGTGGCAGTGCATAATCTCATCATTGTTGAGGCCTCGGTCTTCCGGGCCAAAAACAAAGGAAACCTTCTCGCCCTTGGCGAGCACGGCTGCGGCCTCGCGCGCGGCCTGCTCCGGCGAGAGCAGCGCCTGACGCCAGCCGCCCACGCGCGCGGTGGTACCAAATACCAGTGCGCTTTGAGCCACGGCCTGCGCCACGTCTTCATGCTCTTCCACGGCATCCAGAATATCCTGCCCCTTTGGCGTTGCCAAAGGGCGCGCCTTTTCCCTGTCCCACCGTTCCGGATCAACAAGGCGCAAGGTTGGGCAGCCCATGTTGACGCAGGCGCGGGCAGCCATGCCTATATTTTCAGGAAAGCGAGTTTTGACCAATACAACTTCAAGACCTTGCAGCAACATCATAACCTCAGCACAGGCCCCGCAGCAGCGTCAGCAAGACCTGCGTGGGAGCTTCGGGAGAAAAAGCGGGCATCTGGGGCGGCAGCTTGGGCCAGATACGCCCGGCAGCCAGAGCCAGCATGGCCCCGCCTGCGCCGCACTTGCACACGGTGCCGAGGAATCGGCCCATCATGGCGCCAAAAGCCGCGTCCAGTGCTTCTCGCAGTGGGCGCCCCTTGAGGTGCTCCACAACAAAACAGCCTGTCCACGCCCCAGCCAGCGCGCCGATAAGCGCCCCAAGCCCAAAAAAGAGCGGCGCAAGCAGAATGGCCCCCGCTATGGCCCCGATCATCCCCGCAAATGTGCCGGAAGAGCTGGAGCCATAGCGTTTGGCCTTGAGTATCTGCATGCCCATTTCCAGGGCTTCGCCCACAAGGGCCATGCCCACCATCATGATCCAGAACCAGACATCCATGGAGGTCGCGCCGGGATGCACCACCTTCCACAACGCCACAAGCCCCAGCAGCACCCAGTTGGCGGGCAGCCCAAAAATGTTGAGCAGCAGCACAAAGCACAGCAGCGTTATGAATGCCCCGGCCAGCAATGAAGCCAGGGGAAAAGGCAGAAAATCCATGCGGCTCTCCGGTCGCTGTTAGTTTTTGTTGCGCATATCCTGCAAGCGCACGGCCTTGCCCTCGGTACGCGGCAGGCTGTTGCTTTCCACAAGTTCAACCCTGGGCGTAATGAGGATTTCATCGCGCAGGCGCGCGGCAATGGCCTTTTGCAGGTTTTGCAGCACGCGCATGTCTTCGACAAAATGCTCGTCGCGGATTTCGATCTGCACGCGCATGACATCGCCAAGCCCATCGTTCTCAAGCAAGATCAGGTAGCTCTGGCCCACTTCGGCAAAGGTCATGATGACCTGCTCAATTTGCATGGGGTAGATGTTGACGCCCTTGATGATGAACATGTCGTCCGCGCGGCCAAGGATGCGGTCTATGCGGCGGTGCTTGCGGCCACAGGCGCATTCGCCCGGCAAAAAGCGCGTAAGGTCGCGCGTGCGGTAACGCAGGATGGGCATGCCCTGGCGGCACAGGCAGGTCATGACAAGTTCGCCCACTTCGCCCTCGGGCATGGGCTCACCAGTTTCAGGATCGACGATTTCAGGGATATAGGCGTCTTCCCACAGGTGCATTCCCGCCTGATGCAGGCACTCAAAGCCCACGCCGGGGCCGTTCATTTCAGACAGCCCGTAGGAGTTGTAGGCCTTCATGTCAAAAAGGTCTTCGATGCGGCGGCGGAATTCTTCGGTATACGGCTCCGCACCCACAAGGGCGATGCGCAAGGGGAACTGGCGCGGGTCTTCACCCATATTGCGCAGGTGCTCACCCAGAATGAGGGCGTATGAGGGCAGAATGTGGGCCACCGTAGTGCGGAAATCCTTGGCGAGCTTGATCTGGCGGCGCGAGTTGCCAGCCCCGGCGGGGATGGTCATGCAGCCCAGGCGCTCCGCGCCAAAATGGATGCCAAGACCGCCCGTGAACAGCCCGTAGCCGGACATATTCTGAAAAACGTCGTCCCGGCGCACGCCAACCATGTGGATGCTGCGCGCCATGAGGTCGGCCCAGGAATTGATGTCGTTCTGCGTGTGGCAGATGGCCACGGGCGAACCGGTGGTGCCGCTGGAACAGTGCATGCGCACTATCTCGGACTGCGGCACGCACAAAAGCCCGGTGGGGTACTGCGAACGCAGATCCTGCTTTGTGGTAAAGGGGATGCGCCGCAGATCATCCAGACTGCGGATGGAATCCGGGCCAACGCCCGCTTCGTCCAGGCGCTGACGATAAAAATCGCACTTGCGCGTCTGGGCCACTGTGCTTCTCAGCCTCGAAAGCTGAGCCTGCTCAATCTGATCCCTGCTCCAACACTCCGCCTCATCAAAGAATTCCATGCCGCCTCCTCAGCTTCATGCCGCAACGCCCCCGAGGCGCGCCAGCTTATAATGCGTATTCACCCGCCATGGCGGGAACAAAAAGCTACTCTCCGGCCCGGGTGTGCGCCCATCCCCAGATAAGGCCGAAACATCCGGCGATCATCATATCGCCATGCGGGGCCAGAAAACGCCCCTGCCCTTGCAGCAGTGCGCGCTTTGGCCCGGTGATGTAGGTTGGCTCGTAACCGCCGGCTTCTTCACAATAAGGGCCAAAAGCCGTGCCGTGCCCGCCGGAAGCCTGCACCTCTTCTGTGGGCAGCCAGTGCTTGCGGAACTGTTCAAGATCGCCCAGCAACTGCTCCAGAGTGCGCATGCCGGTGTGGTGCTCGAAAATTCCGCGCACCTGCCCCTTATATACCAGCGCAGCCACGGTATGCCCGTTGCCCACGTTGATGACCGTGATGCCCTGCCGATAACTGCGGTCCATCACTTCCTTGTCGCACAATGCGCCAAGCAGCGCACTGGCCCCGGTGTCTGCAACCGGGCCGCCTGTTTTATCGTGCAGGGGTACAAGGCGCGTCAGCGATGGCGGCGGTGTTTCGTATATCCAGCGCCTGGGATCAGAAGATGCGCCCAGCAGTTCCGTCCATGCGCGCATGCGCGCCTGACGGTTGCCGTGGGTATGAAAGCCGTGATCCTGCGCAGCGGTCAGTACCAGATGCGGCAGGGGCAGCCCGGCATGACGCAACAAGCCCCCCCAGAATTCCGGCGAATAATCGGTGAGAAAAACCGGCACGCTGCCCTCGGGGCAGCTGGAACGCACTTCCACGCCGATTTTGCGCACGACTTCTTCATTATCATGAATACCGCGCGTGGCCGCTGCGGTTGCGCTGACAGAAAGGCCCGCTGCAAGGTGTTCCTTGATGGCCTGGGTAAAGCCACCGCCCATGTTGGCGCCGTAAAGCCATATATTACGCTTGAGCAGGGTCAGCTCGCGGATGCGCTGCGCAACGAGCCGCGCTGGAGCTGGCAAAACAAAGCGCGGCCAGTTCTCGCACTCAAGGCCTGGGCGGGCCAAAAGGGCATCCTGCGTGCCGCTGCCTATATCCACGCACAGCACAGGCCCTGTGCCGCGCAAAAACTTTTGTACTATCTCGTCCATACTCACCTCTCATGAACGAAAAAATCTACCTGTATCAACCTTCAAGCGCAAGTCTTGATAAATTTTTGAAAAAAAAGCTTGCCAAGTATTTCAGTTTGCCGTAGTACATCTTCTCGCGCCGAGGTGGTGGAACTGGTAGACACGCTATCTTGAGGGGGTAGTGAGGATTCTCGTGCGGGTTCGAGTCCCGCCCTCGGCACCATTGATATTATTGAAGTTTTACGGAAGGCGTTTCAAATTGTGGGCCTCCGTGTGGGACTTCTGATTTTTCAGGCTCGAAACGCTGTAACGTTTCGGGCCTTTCTCGTTTTACGAGGACGCCTTCGAGGACGTTTTCACGCGGCATCATCCGTGCTATATAATTCTCAGTTGTAGCAAGCCTCTTGTGACGCAAGATGGCTTGGATATCCTTCATCGGCACACCTTCTTTAGCCAGAAGGGTTGCCGTCAGATGGCGAATTGCGTGCAGGCAAAAGTGTCCTACCTCAGCCTTTACGCACAATCTCTTGGTGAGCCTGATCCTGTTCGTGTACGGCTTGCCGTTGCAGTGACAAAACACATATTCCTTATTCCACCCCTCCTTGCGCTGTTCCAGCAATAACGCCCGTAGCGTGCTAGTCATGGGCACAGGGTCATACTCCATTCCGCCGCCTTTTCTTTTGCGGGTGCCAAGCATGACCACCCCACGCTCAAAGTCCACATCTGACCATTTGAGCCTGAACAGCTCACTTTTGCGCGCCGCCGTGTGGAGGCAGGCTTGCAAAAAGAGTCTGTCCCTTGGTTGTGCAACGTCCAGAACAAGGTTGAACTCTGCCTCAGTTGGAACCCTCCTTGGGGACTGGTCAACAGGAAACGGTTCAACAACACGAAATGGGTTTTGCACAGGAAGGCTCAGATACTTGATTCCCCAGGCCCACGCGGCGCCCAAGTTTTTTCTAATCGCATTAGACGCCGCATTGCTCATGCGCTGTGCGGCGTACCTCATGGCTTCAAGGACAATATGAGGGGTAATATCCTCAACGTCCGTTTCGCCTGAAACTGCGGACAAAAAAAGACGCGCCGAGCGCGTCCGTTGCTGGTAGCAGATTTTGGAATGGCGCTCACTGGAAAAGTCCAGGAACTGATTCAACCATTCCAAGGCCGTGACGGTTGGAGTTTTTACTTCCGGCTGGGCCAGAACTGCCTTTTTCACCGCGCTTTCCCAGTCCAGAGCTTCCCTTTTGGTTGCGCAGACTTTGGAGTATCGCTTGCCGTCTATCTGCCTTTCCGCCCTCCACTTTCCTGATTTGAGAGGGTACGGCATATAATTCTCCTTTCTCTATTTTCTCTATGACATTTTCAGGGAACGAGAGCAGACGCGAGCCAGGCACGCGAACCGCCCCAAGCGCATGCTTATGTCTGTAAACCCATTTGACCGTCCGGCTCAAGCGTTCAGCTACCTGTTCGGCGGTAAGTTGCATATATCCTCCCTACGCCCGAGGCGCATTCATCACTTCACAAAATTCAGCACGAGGCCTACGGTCGCCGCACACGACAACCCGAAGACCCACCCGCAGAACAAATCTATCCGGCGCGCCAGGGCGCCCTGTTTATATGCTGCCCAAAACATGAGGCCAGAACCGCCAAGGCCGATGCCAATGGCAATAATTCCTATGGGGTCAATGGCGTTCATGCTGCTGCCTCCATCATTTGCGGCAGTTCTGGCGCGTCCCAATCCTCGCCATGCAGCCGCATGTAAAGGGCTGTGCCGTCCACGTCGCAGCCGGGAACCATCTGCATGAGCATTTGCCCAAGCGTCCAGGCGGTCATGTCGAGGTATACCCACTGCTGGCTCTTGCCGTAATCGGGACAAGTGCATTTGACGCCAAGCACATAGAGTATGCCCACCCATGCGAGGGCGGCCCATTGCCTCAAACGGGCATCGTGGTTCATGTGCTCGGTTTGCATGTAGGGCGCCAGCTTGATGCACACCGCGTCAAGTTCACGCTTTGCGCCTGCTGAAAGTCGCTTTGTTTTGGTGGCGTTGGCGCACTCGTCGCGCCAGCGCATGACCTTTTGCATCTGCTGTGCAAACTTGCTGCCGGGCATGACTGCGGGTTCAAGCACCTCAAGCGGGCCGGTCAGCGTAGTGAGGGCCAGCACGGCTCTTGTGTGCTGGCGGGCGAGCTCTTTTTGCTGGTTATCCATTGCGGGCCTCCAGAGCGTGACGCATATCTGCCAGCAGGCCGTCAAAGACTGCCTCGGCATCAGTAACGCTGTCCTCGTTAGATCCGTATTGCTCGTAGGCTGCCTGTGCCTCGCGCATGGCGTGTGCGGCATCCATGAGCCTTTGCAGGGCAAGCGCCGCGCCTGCGGCCTGGAACTGCCAGGCAATGATAGTGGACATGCGGGGCAGGGCATTGTGTGCCTTAATGGCATCTTCCTCTGACGCACAATAGCGCCCAGCATGCCCGCAGCCGCAATGCACGCTCCATTCTTCTGACGGCAATTCATGAACGACAATTAGGCATTCATCATCACCGCATTCAGGGCAGGGCATTATTTCTGGCATGGCTGGTGCTCCTTATTTTTCAAAGCCGTTGAGATAATCGCGCCAGTATGTTTCGGCTGTTTCACCTGATGGGCCTCGGCATTATACCGCTCCCTGTCTGAAACCGCCGTAATCAGGTCGCCTGCAAGTATATCCATGGCTCTTAGGATTGCCTTGCCGAGCTCAGGTGAAATGACCACGCCGGAATTAACCCGGGCGCGCACCGTTTTCAAAGCTGTCAGGGCATCGCCTGTGAGCCAGCCGTCAAGGAACTCGTCGTGCTCTCGTTGCATGATCATTCTCCAACCGCTTTTGAAGTTTTCATTTCACATAGGTCAAAAAGGCTCGGCATGCTCACCTGCTGTTCGGCCCCGCGCAGATATTTCACGCCGTCAGACCAATACCCGGCATTGAGTTCACAGCCGTATCCCTTGCGCCCGGCCATCACGGAACGATAGGGCACAGTCATGAGCCCGCCGAACGGGTCAAAAACGAGATCGCCGGGGTTGCTGTACCGGTTGATGATGCGGTCGACGATGTCGAACTGCAGGGGACAAACGTGCATCTGCCAGCCCTTTTGCGCTTGTTTTCCGTTTAGGGTCTGCATGCGCACGACATCATGCCAGCACCATTCTGAATGGCTTCCGGGGGCTAAGCTCATGAACTGTGAGGGCAGCGCGCCCTTTGCCTGTAGCCGCTCCCCGATGTGGACGTGCTCTTCGTAATCGTAAATGGATTCCAGGCTTGCCCTAGTGAAGTAGCTGGCCAGAACATCCGGCGTCAGCGTGGCCATTTCATCCGCGGTCATGAGGCGATCACCAGAACTGCGCCAGAACGCATGCGCGTCGATCTGCCAGCGCGCAAGGCTGTAATCGTCCTTTGGCTTATTGACCGGAACATCGGCGTAACCGCGTCCTCGATCGCTCTGCGGCTTGCGGAACAGCAGCACATATTCAGGGCTGCCAACACCCATCTTTGTGCCGTCCTTGCAGTTCTCGGTGTAGCCGAGGCGGTACGTTTGGTTGTTCTCCCGTACCACGTCCGTCACCACCGTAACCATGCCCATGAAGTCGAACCCGTGCCGCAGGTTGTGGAATATGGCCTCGGCATGGAACGGGCTAACAGTCGGCGCGCCAGCGCCCGTGACGTTGCCAAACAGGATTCTGTCCTTGACGTGGCATGCGTAAATGCGGCCCGGCTGAAGGATGCGCAAAAGCTCCGGCGTCAGAAAATCCATCTGCGCCCAGAAATGTGCGTTGTTGTCGGTATGGCCGAAGTCGTTGACCGACGGCGTGTATTCGTAATGGTTGGCAAATGGGATGCTGGTACAGATCAGACCAACAGAGTTTTCAGCCATGCGCCGGGTTTCCTCGACACAATCGTTATTAACGGCCGTCCAGTGCTGACCGCGCGCCTCAATGCGCTCAACGCCGATTGAGCGGCGAAGTTCTTCTTGCATCTGCGCGGCCGACAGACCGTATTTCTTTATTATTTCGCTCATTTTTTGCACCATTTCTTCATGTCGCGCCCACTTGGCTTGCAGTGCTTCCAGAACCTGGGCCTCGGCATCAGCGTAAATGATATGAATATGGCATTCCCGCTCTTGCAAAAAGCGGTAGATACGGTGGATGGCTTGTATGAAGTCGTTGAACTTGAAGCCAATGCCCAAGAAGATGGCCATGCGGCAATGACGCTGAAAATTACAGCCAGAACCTGATAGAATTGGCTTGCTGGCGAACAGCGGGAACTCGCCGTCGGAGAAGCCAACGACCCTGTTTTCTCGCTCGTCCAGATCCATGCTGCCGTGGATGTCGACCACGCTAGGAACTGCCTCCTTAATGGCGTGACGCTCGGCCTCCTGGTCATGCCAGATGATGCAATGCTCACCAGAATTGGCGTCGAGAATGGCCCGCATTTTATCTATGCGCGCCGGAAGGCTGTTCCGCTTCACGCGGCTAGCTGCCCGGAGATCCATGGCCGCGTTGTCCACAAGCTGGAGCTGTCCGCGCCTGTCACATGCATGCGCCGCGGCAGTGCTGACCTTGTGATAGTGCACATGCAGCTCTGGCAGGTCATAGCCATCATCGGAGTACCCGAGGTCTGACGGCTTCTGCAGGAACACGGCCCAAGAACTTACCCACAACCAGAACTCGCGCTCCATGTGAGGGTAAAGCGTGAGGTTGTTGGCCTGCGTGCTATCCCGCTTGAAAAAACGGGTCAGAGCCTGGCCTGTGTCCATGACGCCCAGAAACCCCGCATAGTGGATAAGCTCTTTGTAGCGGTTCGGGCTGGGGGTAGCCGTGGCCACCAAACGGTATTTTACGCTCTCAAACAGCGTGAGAAACGTCTGGTAAGTCAGGCTGCCAAAGGACCGCAGCACAGAAGCCTCATCGAGGGAGGCGGCGTTGAAGTGGTCGACGTGCAACCTACCGTCGCGCACGCTCTCATAGTTCGTGAGGTATAGGCCGGGACCTTTAAGCTCTTCATCACGGCGAATAAATGTAATGCTCAAATTCAACTTGGCGGCGTCGGCTTTAAATTCCTGACGCACGCCCAGGGGGGCAATAATTAGCTGGTTTCCGCCTTCGCGCTTGGCAATCTGGCGCATGCACTCAAGCTGCATGAAGGACTTCCCAAGGCCAAAAGCCGCGAATATTGCCCGCCTCCCGCCAAGTAACGCCCAACGCGTAATGTCACGCTGGTGCGGCTTCAGCATGGGACTAATGGCATCATCTGACACAGCAAATCCAGACGGCTTTGATACTGCCAGCTTTGCCTCAAGGAACGACCGATATCCCATACCCACCTCGCTAAAATAAAAAGCCGCCATAAGGCGGCATGTTTGCAGTTACGGCCCGCGTATGGCCCCACGGGCAGGGGTTGAGGTTGGCTACCGTGATTTGTTCATATATGGCTAAAATTTGCGGCATTATCGCCGCTTATGCACATTTTTCTGGTCACTCCACAATTCCCGCCTGCGTTCTCAGGCGCAGGCGGTCGTATGGGGTGAAGGGAGGTCTAGGCGATCACGTTCAGGCCGGGCACAGCCGCTTCAAGGAATGCCTTGATGTTCTTCATGGCTTCGCCGCGCCATGCGCCGCCGTCGGCTTCAACCAGCATAAATTCCATGCCGTCGTTATTTCTGGCGCGGAAGACGAACTTGCTTTCGGGCTGTTCCACTTCGACAAAGGTGCGGAACGGGCGGAGCTTGACGGGGTTGGGCATCACCACGTTTTCAACGCTGGCGATGCCCTTCTTGATGGTCACGGCCTGAGACACGCCATCATCAGCCTGAACGCCTTCGACCATCGTCTTGACGTTGGCGGTGTACTTCAACACAAGGCCGCGGTCTGTGGCCTTCATGGGGTCGTCAGGCTCCACAAAGCAGGATTGCAGCAGGATGTTGAAGGCCTCGGCATCCAGATATTTGTTGAGCGGGATTTGCAACTGTTGAAGCTCTGCGGCAATGAAAGCGGCACGGTCGCCAAAGTCGCCGAGCAAATTGGAATTGAGCGTGACCTTAGCCGGGCTCTCCACATGGCAGAGCAGGTTGCTCAATTCCAGACCATCCACGTTGGACTTGAGGTAATCCACAAGCCCGGTGAGTGTGGACACAGTGAGCTTTGCGGGCGTCGGGGTAGACACAGGTACAACGGCCTTGCTGGTGTAGTTGCGGTCGCCGATTTTAATCACGGTGGGGGCGGCATCGCCACGGATGGCATTGTAGAGTTCTTTCAGCATGTCGTTTCCTTCAAACGGTTAATTGTTGGTAGCAAACTTTGTGATCTTGCCGGTCATGGACGATTCAGCTCCGGGCAGAATGTTCTGCATGGGGTTTTCGCCGCTGGCCATTTCCGAAGCGCCAATTTCGCCAGTCATGGGGTTGGCCCCGATGTAGATGCTGGTTTCAATGGGGCTAGCTGGGCATACGGTCGAAGACGTGGCAACCAGAACTTCCGCCATGTTGCGCTGCTCATTCGGCTTGATGGTCATTTTCAGCGTGACCGTGCGCGTCTTCTTTGCCGGGGTGTTGGGGTCGGTGATGTTGGCAATGACCCGCGAAAGTTCATCCTGAAACCGTTCTACGGCTCCGCCCTGTGAAAGTGTGGCAACATTGAGTTCAAGCATTGCATTCTCCTGTAGATGCGTAGTGTTATAAAAATTATGCGCCCGCAGTGCAGAGAAACACCGCGGGCGCTTGGGCAGGGGGGTGAGGTGGGGTTAGGCGTGCGAAAAGGTCACAATGCCAATTTCACGCAGGGCATCAATGGCCCGCATCACATCGTTATGGCGGCTGGCGCTGTAGCTGACGCGCACATTCAGCACGCGGGTAATGTCGGCCTTATGTTCGGGTTGCGTTGCGGGCTGTGGCGCTTCCTGCTGAATGGGCTGTTCAACGGGTTCAGCCTCTACCGTCGGCGCAGGGTCAACGGGCTTGCGGCGTTCAGCCTCGGCTGCAAACCATTCATCGACCTGCGCCAGCGCGTTGTTAGTGTCCCATTCCAGCGAGAACAGGCGGGAGAACTTGGCAACGGGCAGATCAAAGCCGTAACGCTTCCCGGCACTCTCCACGGCCTGCTCGATCAGAAGAATGCGGTCTTGCCTTGCGCGTTCAAGCTGCTCTGCTTCCATAAGCCTGGTCTTTTCACGCAGGGCGATGTTTTCAACCTCGGCGCGGATGTCCTTATCTTTTGCAGACTTGTTCAGCCATCGCTCGTCAATATCGATTGCCAAGCCGTCCAGCTTGGCAGGCTCCAGCACTTCGTCAATGATGGCCTGCACTTTTGCTCTCCGCGATTCGCGCTGTTTTTGCTCAAATGCCTTTACTTGGGCATCGAGTTTGCCGCGCCCGTCAATGATGCGCTGGACTGCGCCCTTCACCTGCGCCTCAAATTCTCTGACCGGTGCGCTGATTTGTCCGGCAATGTCCTTGCGGGCCGCTTCAAGCTTGTCTTTGACCTTATTCAGCGCGGACATTTCGGACTTGATTCCTGCAAGCTCACCTTCTCCGACGACACGCCCTTCATATGGTTTAAGCACCGCATCCACGGCGGCGTTCAGGACGTCCACGTCAAAGGTGATAACCAAAGGTGTTGCCGTAACCTTGAGGTCGAAAAGAGCAAGGCCGCCATCCTGGGGGACAGCGGCCTGTGCGGTGGTGTCTATAATTTCTTGTTGCATTTCATATCCTTATCAGAACGGTATATCATCCATGTTGGATGCTTCGGACGGCCTTGCCTGTTGCGAATTACCGCGCGGTGCTGCCTGCTGCCTTGATTGCTGCTGCGGCTGCTCTGAGCCGCCCTGGTTGTCACCCTTGCGGTCAAGGAACTGCACGCGCTCGGCCTTGATCTCAGTTGTGTAGCGGTCTTGACCCTGCTGGTCTTGCCACTTGCGCGTTGTCAGGCTGCCCTCGACGTAGACAAGGCTTCCCTTGGCAAGGTAGTTCGCGCAGTTTTCGGCCTGCTTTTGGAAGCAGGTTATGCGATGCCACTCTGTGCGCTCGACCTTGTTGCCGTCTCGGTCAGTGTAGGATTCGTCGGTGGCCGCTTGAAGCGTACATACAGGCGTGCCGGACTGCGTGTATCGCAATTCAGGGTCACGCCCCAGACGCCCAATGAGCATCACTCGGTTAAGGCTTGCCATTATGCGGCCTCCCTGCTCTTATTCAGCACTTCAATCATTTCAGAAATTTCACTCTTGGTAAGCTCGTTTGAGCTGGTAATCTTGCGCCCAAAATACGATGAAAGGTCGTCAAGAATGGCTGGCCTGTTGCCCTTATGCTTCTGATTCATAAGGGTTTGAAACATTTTCATTTGCGGGTCGCTTGGCGGGCTTGGGTTGTTAGCCTTGGCAGCGGCACGATCTTTTTCAATCTGAGCTTTGTTGTTTCTCCCCTGAGCACTGTTACCGTCATCGTCTTCATCCGCGACAACGCCAAGTATTGCAGACAGGCTGTAACGGCGGGCGTAGGTAATTGCGCTCCCCATTCCCTGTGCACCACCCTGCCGATCAAGGGGCATCACGCACTCGCTGGCAAACCACTGGCCAGACTTGTGGGCCAATATCGTGCGAACGTGGGCGCGTGTCCCGTCTGTGGGCAACATGGTCTGCACCACACATAGCCCATGTTTTGGAAGAACTTCGCGAACCGCGTCATATATCGCGGATATGTTCGCATACTTGTTCTTGAGGTGCGGGTTGATGGCATTCTTTTCAGCCGGGTTGATCTCCGCCTGGGCTATAGAAAGAGCCTCCGCGATCTCCCCAATTTCCGCACTCTGTAAATCCTTCAATTCGCACATCGTACCCTCCAAACAAAAAAGTCCCTCTCACGGGGCCAACGTAATTATCATCAGGCGTCACCGGGCAGTGGTCAGCCTGCGCACACCCCGGCCCCGCCGTGGGGCAGTCTGCGACATGGCGGCACATGGCTACCTCCTCGGCGCTTGCTGCGCACCACTGCGGCGCTGATTGTTGTCCATGCGGCATGCCCAGCACAGTGACCGGCCCGGCTCGGCAGGCTCATTACGGCACCGCTGGCATATGCCGCGCTCTTTGCACCATGCCTGCGTGTCTGCGTAGTAGGCCCGCATGTAGCGGCGTTGTTTGTCGCGGCGCTGGGACATGGAGACGTCAACATGGGCGCATGCCGTGCGTATGTCCGTGCGGGTTACGCTGGTCATGCTGCCCCCCTTGCCGCCAGAACTTCGCGGCCCCACTCTGCCCACGTCCAGCACAGCACGATGCCGAGCCGCGTTGTCAGCTTGAGAGGCTTTAACAAGCGGCGTTCACGCAGCTCCAGACGAAATTGCTTCACGGACATAACCACGCCTCCATGCTCTGAAAGATTATCAGCAGGCCAATGACGATCACCGCGCCGCTCCAACCGGGCCAGCTATGTGCAGGGCTGATTGCTCTGTTCATGCGACCCTCCGCAGGCTGTCAGGGCAGTCAATTCCGGGGGTCACACCGTTGTAGGCCGCCATGTCCTCGATCTGCTCGGGATGATATTTGGCCGCGATATGTACCACGGCAGCAAGCATGCCCTGATCTGCGCATTCCTTGGCGTGCGCTTCTGCCTCTTTCTGACTGCGGCAGGTTGTCCACTCTCCATCATCCGTAAAGACGTGCCAGCCTTCGGGCAGTTCGTTCATGATGTTGTGGAGTCGGCTAACCTCGTATTGCGCGAGGGTGAGCTGACGGCGTGCTTCTGATTCTGTGATCTTACTCATGGCGTACCCTCTCTATAAATTTGGTCTGAGCGGCGGGGATTGAACCCGCGACCCCCTGCGCCCAAGGCAGGTGCGCTACCGCTGCGCCACGCTCAGTTGTTTGGGCCTTGTGGATGCCGTGGGCAAACCGGGTAGCGGCGTAAAGGTATAATCCCTCGCTGTTGTGCTACTTTGCCCACGGCCCACAATTCCCAACGTGTTAAGCCTTGTGGTGGATGGTGGATAGGTGCCGAACCTCTATTCCATCTAGCCTGTGGCCAGCAGGGGCGATGCCCGCTCCGCGCGCCACCATCCAACACAATTCCCAAAAGTTAAGCCTTGCGGATGGATGGTGCGAGTGCGCTTGCAAGTTACCCAGCGGCTGCGACTCGAACGCAGCATCTGTCCCGGTCAGGGAAGAGATTACCGTTCTCCCACGCTGGCACGTCACGCTCACACCATCCCCACAATTCCCAACGAAAAAGCCGGGAGCGTTTTGTAACTGCGCTCCCGGCACGTCACAGGAAAAGGAGGAATTATTGACTCCGATTTACCCACCGGGCGGGCAGAACACGCCGAACATCTTGTGGCGCATGGCGTCCTCACGCTGTTGAGGTTTGGACAAACACAATTGAACGCATGTGACGCTTAAGGCTGGTGGCGCAGGGCCGGTGGCGCAGGGCCGGTGGTCAGATCATATAATGTTTTTCGGTGCGAACGATGGATTTCATGTCCATGCTCCTGTGTGTTGGCAGCTACCATGCTGCGCAGTTGGTTTGTTTGAGAACAATCATTTCTCGCCCCTACCAACTAGCAAACACGCTCTGGAAGCGTGCGCCGATCGGTTGCGCCATCGGTGGTTGATGTGGCGTATGTGGGGCGGTTTCTCCCGTCGTTGCTGGCGTGTAGTCTACCCTCGCCGTTTCAACAAGGGATATCAGGGCAGGCAGGATATGCTGCATGCGCCCTCCCGTTTGTGGGTAATGAAAAACCCCGGCGAATGTCGGGGTTGGTGGGTTGGACCATCTGTTCTACTTAGGATCTTTTGGGAAACATGAAATACCCTTGGCATTTCCAGCAGTCACAATACATGTGACATGTGGTGAAGATGCAGGGGTGAATTCGTAAAACCAGATGCTTTCTCGTGGTAAGACATATCGCGCAGTCACTTCTATTTCTGTATAGTTGCTGCTTCCCACAGGATCACTGCACCCCAAGGCTAGAGCCGCAACCAAGGCAACAACGGATAGTCGCATAAGCCCTCCCTAGGCCGTGAAGATGTAAAATGTTTTACCGTTTTCGTCAGCCTCGGCAGAAACTGTGTTGTACACATAGTCGTCATGGTTCTCCGACATTATTTCTACCTCCGCATCATCCGGCACGCCTTCCAGGTCCTTGCGCAGTTCACCGACGGTCATGACAGAACAACCTCCTCGCACAATTTTACTTCTTCAACTTCGTCAACGGCGGTACGCTTATTGCCAATACTCATGGTCACTTCATAGCCCTGAGGAAGTTCTTCAAGCTTCACAATCAACTCGCTAACAGTCATCGTCCCACCTCCATAAAAATAAAGGCCGCTCCCCGATGGAACGGCCCCAGCGACGCGACATAGACACAGAACGCGGCGCAAATCTTTAAACACCGAGCTTATCAGCAATCTTGCGGCAGTCCATGCACCCATGCGCGATCTCTGCCGGGATGTCGCAATTGCCGCTTGATTTTTCCATAAGGCCAATCTGAAGCTTTCTAAGTACAGAAAATTTCCTTACGGAAAAAATGTTGTGCTCTCTGAGGTGCTTGCGCTCCTCTTTGGTCAGCTTGTCTTGCCAGCGCATATGCACCTCCTAAAATTTAAAACAGCACGGGCCGGGATTTGCACCCGACATGGAGATATCAACGGTCAGCCGACACCCATCAGATGGGGACTATGGATTTAACATTATCGTTGTTTATCGGGGCTGTCGGCGTTGAGCTGTTTACTCGGCTTCTCTTCGTACCGACCTCGCGCAATCCCCGCTCCTTAACCATGACTAGCGTCTACCTATTCCGCCACCGTGCTGAACAACCTCTCCATCACCGCCAACGACCTTTTTGCTGATGGTAGCAATATGGTCGCTGGCAGGGGGAAAAGATTCTGTTGTAACCATCTAAACTTATTTGCATACCATTTTCAGGACTTGCCGAAAATGGTTGTTTCACGGCCCGCTCTTTACGTCGTAGCCATGAGGGTTTGTTGGTCGGCTCACCCTAACCGTCGCTCCGGTGCGCTTGTGCGCTGCGGCCTTACTTTCAGCACGCTTTTCCGTCCACGCCCCTTCCGCACCGGGCCAGTTCCCCTTTTCCGAGCTTCTCTCGCGGTTTCCTACTGATCCACCGTGCCGCATGGGCCGTGTGTCGTTCGGGCCTCTGGAATCCTGCTCAATCCGCGCTCCCCGGTTCCGGCATCTGGCTACTTTCGCCCGTGGGCTTGTTTCGCCACCGTCCCCGTCTCGCAAAATCAGTGTCTCAAAACAGAGACGAGTGGTCAAGACATTTGTTGCAATACAGAAACTAAATTTACAAAAAAAATTTACCCCCAGAGACGAAGACAATAAAAAAATACTAAAATCTGAGGCTGAACTAACTAAAAAAAAGCCCCCGCTGACTACTGCGGGGGCTTACATTTTCACAAACTGCGAGTTTGCGAATTGTATAGCTTATTTTTATCCCTCATGGATCTCAATCTGAACCTTTATCATTTCCCGATAAACTGAAGCAATATTCGAAGAGGATGTCCCGTTCATGCCAGCAGAAGCAAAGGCTTCAGCAATTTTTGCCGCATTTTTTTCCAACACTTCAATTTCTAACCCTAACTGTTCAGCTTTGTCAGCAAGAGACGTCATATTAATCCTCCAAATGTGACAATGTGTTTTTATGAAAATTCCACTTATGCCAATATGCCTGCCTACAAAACGCGCCCAAACCAGCGCACACGCCCATAAACGCGGAATGTTTCCATTTCATCGCCCTGCACGGAAAGTGGCGCGTACCGTTCGTTGATCGAGCATATATTCCAGCCATTAGGTATTTTTTGCAGAACCTTAACCATTAACTCTTCGCCAAGGCCAACAAGAAAAATGCGCCCGTCCTGTGGCGTTTTGTCATTCTGGTCAATCAAGATGGTGTCGCCTTCCTTAATAAGAGGCTCCATGCTGTCACCGCGCACCACCATCATGACGGAGTTTTTACCGTTGATGTGTTCGCGCTTCAAAAATTCGTTTCTGAATGCATAGAATCCTGCGACATCGCCATTCGTTTCAAGACTTGCCCCTGCACCAGCTACAGCTTTGACCTTTGGGATCATGACGTAATCGTCAAGCTCTTCACCCGGGAATGAAATCTGGGCATTGATTTTGTCCAGCCACTCGCACAGGACGTCCGGCGCAGGCAATGACGGATCTTCGTCGTCAAGCGCCCGGTAAATTGTCGCTTTTTTAGCGTCAAGAAACCGCATCAGATTGGCCTTTCCTCCAATCCGCTCGGCATACTTCCTCAGTCCACTGGCAATTTCATCGTAGGTACTCATAATCATATTATCTGCCTTGGTTGTTCCAAAACTGCAACATATTTTTTTGAGATTTTGACTTGCCAATTTGTTCCCAAATTGAGACAATCAGTCCATGAAATATGACATTTTTATTCAATCATACCTCAAGTCGTCTGGGGAGCCTGTTGGAAAGTTCGCTGAACGTGCTGGCGTCCACCGCTCTTCCGTCTACCGCGCAATGGATGGTCAGCCCATCATGTTTCCGCTGGTGAAGAGCATGGTTGAAGCCGCTGGCGGCTCATTTGAAATCATTGAGCTGACAACACCGCCTGCCACGTCACCCGCACCCGTGTCGGCCCAGCCAGCGCCGTAACGATAGCTGCGGCGTGGCCCACGGCCCGCTCTACTGCCGCGTCTGCGCCCATGTCTGCCGGATAGCTCCGGTACAGCGGCGAGGACAGCAGAGGCGACAGGACAGTGACCAGCAGGCGATTGCGCTTGGGTGAAATGTAGGCACGGAAGGAAAGGGTGGGGGCTGGTTCTGGCATGTAGTCAGAATACAGAACCTTGCAAGGCTCACAATAGACCAATTTTAGAAGGCTTTGACCTATGCAATCGATAAATCTCAGGCACGCCACGTTTAATCAGGTTCTGGCTTACGCCAAGATGCTCTCTGGCCTGACCAATGCCGAAATTTCCGAGAAGTCCGGCATATCCCCGGCCAATGTCGCCAAGTATTTCAAAGAGAACGAAGCCTATTACCCTAACCCTTGCAACATACCCGCCCTGTGCTGCGCCCTTGGCAACCGCATCATTCTGGATTGGCAGCTTGCCCAGGTCGAGGAACTTTGCCCGCAGGAGCCAATCTCAGGGGCAAGGGGGCTTTCTGACGCAGCTATGTCCATTGCCGACCTTGTGGGTCAGTTCTGCGCAGAAACGCGGGAACAGGTGGCCGACAATCAGGTTTCACAGCATGAGGCAAAGCAGAGCCAAGCCAAGATCGCCAGCATGGAAAGGGCCTTGGCATCCATTCGCATTTCCCTTGAACCGCTGGCCAGTGGAAAAATTACAGACAACGGGGAGGCATAGCCATGGACACCCGCACGAAACAAAAACACCTGCGCGCCGTACGCCTGCTGATGCACGCGCTGGAAGGCCATCGCAGCAGCTTGCCCGCAGGGAAGCCGATCAACGCTGTGCTGTCCGAGGGCATGGCCGCAGCTCAAGCCCTTGGCTTTGACCTCATGGCCGGGGAAGCTCGGGCCGTCGCTGGTCGTGCTGTCGTCGTTGGCCGTGGGGTTGAGGCGCTGTACTCCGGCCCGGCATACCTGCCGCCATCCTGCGGCATAGAGCGCAGCCTGCCCAATGGTGACGCGTAATGTGCGGGCGCAAATGGACAGAGGACGAAGTCGCCTTTCTGCGGGCCAATTACCCGGCGCAATCAGCCTACTGGTGTGCGCAACAGCTCGGGCGAGGGAAAAGCAGCGTGGCGGTAAAAATCAGTGGTTTAAAGCTGCTGCCTAAGAAGCCGCGCCCGCCCAAGGTTGAGCGCGAAGACCCCGAACTTGGCCCGGTAGATCCGCCGCTGGCTAACCGCTGCGTGGACTGCGGCAGAGTGTCGAGCACTCGGCGTTGCCCTGTGTGCCAGGCAAGATATCTGGAGAGGTACAACGGCGAATGCTGGGGGCCGACGTATGACGAAACTTATGGAGTGGCGCAGTAGTGGCCGCCTACTACAACGAAATCGACCCGTTTGCCGCCGCATGGCTGCGGGAACTCATCAAGGCTGGCCATATTGCGCCGGGTGAGGTTGATACGAGGAGCATTGCCGATGTTGTGCCAAGCGACCTTGCCGGGTTTGCCCAATGCCATTTTTTCGCCGGCATCGGCGTTTGGAGCTACGCCATGCGCCAAGCTGGATGGTCAGACGACAGACCAGTTTGGACAGGGAGTTGCCCCTGCCAGCCTTTCAGCACGGCAGGCGATGGAAAAGGGTTTGCTGACGAGCGGCACCTGTGGCCTGCGTTTTTCCACCTCATTAGCCAGTGCCGCCCTACAGTCTGCTTTGGAGAACAAGTTGCGAAAAAGCGTGGACTTAGATGGTTCGACCTTGTTCGATCTGACCTGGAGTGTTCGGGTTACGCCTGTGGGGGTGTTGTTACCTGCGCTGCTGGCTTCGGTGCGCCACATATCAGGGAAAGGATCTATTGGTGCGCCACCGACATTGGCGGCACGAGATCATCGCGGACGCATGAGCATGGAAAATCTGCGTCGGAGAGAGACAATGTCGAAACGTGGCGTGAATTTGCAAGAATTCATGCAACGCAAAGTTGGGCATCCTGGGTATCTCAATCCGGAGCTGGCCCGCTTGTGGATGGGGCTACCGCAAGAGTGGGACGAGTGCGCGGTTACGGCAATGGACTCAATGTCGAACAAGCAATCCCGTTCATAAAAGCGTTCATGGAGGTTCAGAATGGCCAGTAAAACACCCGATGGATTTCGCGCAGTCCGATACTGCGACTCGCAGCGGATCTACTACGTCACCGAGCAGGCAGAGGACGGCTGGTTCAAGGCCACCAGCGACGACGGCAAGGTGAAGCTTTTGGTCGAGCCGAAGGCTTTCAAGGTCACATTCTGCCGTGAGCACAACCCATCCATACCGCCAGCGGTGTGCGCAAGGTTTGAGGGCAAGCCAACGTTTTCGGAGTGGTGGGCAGCCAAGGTGCAAAAGGAGAGCGCGGCATGAAGAAGAAAGACGCAAAGCTGCTGCTGTGGATGCTGGTGTTCGTACAGTTTTGGAATGGGCGCAAGACATAAGAAAAGCCCCTGGCAGAAACAGGGGCTAACAGGAAATGAACCGCATTAATGTGATGGAGTGATTATGCAAAACTACTGCACAAAAGTCAATAATTGTCAGGGGAACAGTTATGCGTGCGCGTGACATAAAGCCAGGATTCTACACAAATGAGCAGCTTGCAGAGTGCTCATTCGCTGCACGCTTGCTGTACCCAGGCTTGTGGATGCTTGCTGATCGCCTTGGACGCCTTGAATACAGGCCGAAGCGCATCAAAGCAGAACTTCTACCATTCGACGTTGTGGATGTCACAGCATTGCTCGATGAGCTTGAAGTCAATGGCCTCATAAGGCGCTATTCCGTTGACGCCAAGGAATACTTGTGGATTCCAGCATTCCTCAAGCATCAACGTCCACACTCAAACGAAAAGCCCAGTGTTTTGCCTCCTTGTCCAGAAGAGGGAATGACCAAGGCTTCAACATCTTGTGACCAAGGAGAGAAGGACTTGTCACCAAGGGAGAAAGCGCTTCGCCCCTCTTCATTGACTCCCTCTTCATTGACTCCCTCTTCATTGACTGCTGATACACATATCTCTCCTGTAGAGAGTCTTGAGAACGAAGAACCCGCGCGAGTGGAAGGCAACGCAGGGGCGGATATTGGCTGCGCCGATGAACCGAGCATTGATTTCCTGGAACTGCGCCAGTTTTGGAACGAGCACTTCCGCCCTGAAGGCCCGCTTGCGGGGTTTGGTGAGTACAAGCAGCTCAGGGCTGCCCGCGCCTATCCCGGAGACTCACGGATCTACGCCGACCTGCAAGCCCGCATTGACGGTCAGTTTTGGAACCAAGGGTTTGCAATCAGCCTTGCCCGCTACCTGCGTGAAAGGACGTGGGAAACTCCGCCAAAGGCCAGAGCCGCGCCCACAGCCACCGACGACACGTGGGAAGCTGCCAGGGCGAGGGTTGAAGCACAGCAGGCACTGATTAACGGCACAGCGCGAGGAGTACGGGCATGAGGCTGGACACGTTTGAAGCTGGAATCGACAGGATTTACACCATTTTCGGCATGTCCAGAAAGCCCAGCAAAGACATGCAGCTCGTCTGGTACACGCGCCTAGATCATATCCCCGACGAGGCGGTTAACTTCATCGTCGAGCAAATTTGCGACCTGGAATCTATGCCGCGCAATATGACCGTAGCGTGGAAAAACTACTGGTCGAACTGGAAGACGGCAAACCCGTCTAAGATCGTCCGGCAGGATTGCCCGCACTGCCGAAATACTGGCGCCCGCGATTGCTGGGCAAGGCCGGAAGATGGCGGCCAGTGGATGCACTTCATGACGCCCTGCCCTGTCTGCCAGCAAAACGAAACCCGCATGCCAATGCCACTCGCTGAGCTTGAGGCCAAGGGTGCCGTAATCATGCCCGTTGATTACCGCGGCGGGCCCGTTGGTTTTGACAGGGACAACGGCTTTGGTTGCCTGCACCCAGTTTCCCTGGATACCAGCACGCCGCGCAAGACCATGCACGTTGGCGTGAACATGAAGCAGGATTTTAAACGCGTGCGCCACCTGCCCGCTGGTGAGCGGGAAGAATACGGCAAAAGCTCAAACTGGTAGGGAGCAAAAACATGATGCTCAGATTCAGGCTCAATACGATACCCACGGCGCAGGCACGTACCCGCCACAGGTCAATGACCAACAAGCGCGGAAAGACAATTTCCGTGGCCTACAAGGCCAAATCGCAGAAGATCAACGAAAGGGTGCTGGAAGACCTGCTTAAACTGTATGCTCCTGCACAGCCCATTGACGGCCCTCTGGTGCTGGAGTTTGTGGCCGCCCTACCCGTCCCAGAATCGGACAGCAAAAAAAAGCGTGCTGAAAAACTCGCCGGACTTTTGCCGCCGTCGAAAAAACCGGACATCGACAACGTAACCAAGCAGCTCATGGACGCCATGACGCGGCAAGGGTTTTGGAATGACGACGTACAGGTGGTCGAGTTGCACTGCCGTAAGATTTACGCGCAGCAGGGCTACATTGACGTTGTGTTGCATACCAAGGGCGGGTTGAAATGACCGAGCACATAGGCGACCCACTGCCGCAGCCGACCCACCGCCAGCGTAGCGACATGTCATACACGCGCATGCGTCTGGCATTCGGCAACGGGGATAAGGCCAAAGGCAAGCAGATCATGGAGGCCATAGCCGAGAGGCTTGAGCATGCACGCCGGAAGCACCCGCCGGAAGAGTGGGAAGGCCAGGGGCCGAAGTGGGCAGCCGGGAAGCTGGCCGACGAACTGAGCGAGTTGCACAGGGCCATCAGCCTTGAGGGGCCAGAGCGCGAGAAGGAAGAGGCGAAGGACTGCGCGGCTGTGATTGTGCGCATCATCGGCAGGGAGTTTGAATGATGGCTGGCGACAAGCTGGTTGGCCAGGGCGTGGGGTTTGACCGGACGCGCAGGATTACCGGGTATCTGGTGGGCAGTCTGGAGCGGTTCAATAATGCGAAAAGATCGGAAGAACGGGACAGAGTTAAGCACGGAACGGAGGCAGAGAGTGGGCAACCCAGAAAAGCTTGAGGGATGGGCACAGATTGAGGCGCATCTCAGTTTGTCACGTAAAACAATACTCGCAAGAGGCTATCCCATCAGAAAGGATGGAGGTGTGTTCGCTTTTCGGGGTGAGCTTGATGAACATGGGAAAGGTAAGCCGTTTTTAACCCATTCCCAAAGTTTCCCAAAAACTCCCAGTATTTCCCAATCTTTCCCATAGGTGCTTGTCTTGTACCGCGCTACGCTTCCTGCAAACAGGAGTGTAGACCGTGGCCGACAATTTCAGCATTGCACATGCCTTTACCGCAAAATGGGAAGGCGGTTTGTCAGACGATGCCGCAGACAGCGGCGGCCTGACAAAATTTGGCGTTGATCTGGCCATGATGCAGGACATTGCATCCATTCAGGCCGGACGCGATACCCTTGACCGCATGGGCATTATCCTGCCCGTCACTCGCAATACCATCAAAAACCTGACCGAAACCCAGGCCGCCAGCATCTACCGTTGGCAGGCATGGGAAGCCCTCAAGCTCGACCTTATACCTTTACGCCCTGCCGTCGTGATCTACGACGCTGCCGTTAACAGCGGCCCCAAGCAGTCCGTGCGCTTTGCTCAGCGCGGCTATAACGCCTGCGTCGCCTACGGCCAGCCGTTGGACACTGACGGCATCATGGGCCCGGCCACACGTAAGGCTATGCAGCAGGCAGACACAGACAAAATCCTCATGGCCATGCTCGACCAGCGCGAGCAATTCTATCGCGACCTTGTGGCAGCCAAGCCTAGCCAGGAAGTGTTTTTGCGCGGCTGGCTCAATCGCGTCACGGATCTGCGACGATACGTCAGGGGGCTGTGATGGGACTGATCGACAGTATTCTCGGCATTGGTGGCAAGGTCATGGACAAGGTGTGGCCTGACCGCGCTGCGTCGCGTGAACAGCAATCCCAGATCAACCAGGCTGAGGTCAGTGGTGCACCAGCCAGCCGCCTGCGCCTGTGGCGCTCCTTTCTCGGCTGGATGCTCTCCTTGCTGTTCTGCTGGGAGGTCGTGGGCCGCACTATCATCTTGACCTACTGGCCTGATACCAAATTGCCTCCTTCTGTGCTCAAGGAAGTTCTTCAGCTCCTTCTGGGGATGTTGGGTTTGGGGTTCTAACCATGTCTTCTGAGGCCTTCGACCACGAAGCACGTCTCGCCCGCATCGAGACGAAAATGGATGCCCTGCACACCCGCATTGACGAGGTGGTTGTCACTCAGCTCAAGGATCAGGGAAAGCGCATGCGTGACCTTGAATCAGAGGTTCGTGACCTGCGGGAAGACCGGGCGCGCAATGAGGGCAAGAAGGCCGGAAGCAAGGCTGTGTGGGTAGGGTTAATCGCTATCGTCTCAGCGGCCAGCAGCGCAATAAGCGCGGTCATAACGAAGATGTTTTAGGAAATATGTGATGGCAGCTCGCAAGCGGGAAGACAACCTTTTGCCAATTCGAAGCGAGAAGGAAGCGAGAAGCAAGGGCAGAAAGGGGGGCAAAGCTTCTGGCGAGGCACGGCGCAGGAAGAAGACCATGCGCGAGTTGCTTGAAATCGCCATGGAGCGGCCACAGGGCGACAAAACCACAGCCGAGGCTATCACCGTTGCTCTGCTCGAAAAGGCGCTCAGCGGCGACGTGAAGGCCTACGAAGTGGTGCGCGACACGCTGGGAGAGAATCCCAAGGTGAAGCAAGAAGTGTCTGGCCCTGATGGTGACCCCGTTGATCATTTATTCACTGTTCGCTTTGTGGCTCCAGAGGACAAATAGTAATGACAGAAGCTCAAATACCCGTAGCCTTTAGAGGGCTGTTTGAGCCGCACCGCTTCAAGGTTTTTTATGGCGGGCGAGGCGGCGCTAAGTCGCGATCTTTTGCCGCAGCCCTGCTCATTATTGGGCGCACACGGACTATCCGCGTGCTGTGTGCTCGCGAGATTCAGAACTCAATCCGCGATTCCGTCAAGCGCCTGCTGGACGATGAAATTTCACGTTGTGGATTTGGCGACTTTTACACCAGCACTGACCAAGAGGTGCGCGGTCTAAACGGTTCCCTGTTCCTCTTCGCCGGACTGCGCACCAACCCTGCCCGCATAAAATCATACGAGGGTCTGACTCATTGCTGGATTGAAGAGGCAGAAACCATAAGCCAAAAGTCGCTCGACCTGCTCATTCCAACTATGCGCACAGAGGGGAGCGAGATTTGGATGAGTTTCAACCCTGATAGGGTCAATAGTCCTGTCTGGGAAATTTTCGTCCTTGGGCCACCGCCGCCGGACAGCCTGATTTGCAAGGTTACTTGGCGGGATAACCCATGGTTTCCAGAAGTTCTGCGCAAGGAAATGGAGCATTGCAAGGCGACTGATCCTGACAAGTACGCGCACGTCTGGGAGGGGGAGCCTGTTCTTATTTCGTCAGGTTCCTACTATGGCAAAATTTTACAGGCTGCCGAAGATGCCGGACGCATCGGCATAGTTCCTGTTGAACCGCAGCTGCTGGTCAACACGGCCTGGGATTTGGGCATGGCTGACTCAACGGCAATTTGGTTTTTCCAACATTTGCCCGTGGGGCACACAGGCGAATGGCGCTTTATTGACTACTACGAGGCTTCCGGCGAGGGACTGGCCCACTACGCCAAGGTGCTTTCCGATAAGGGGTACAGCTACGGCATTCACACCGCCCCGCACGACATTGCAGTGCGCGAGCTTGGAAGCGGCAAGAGTCGCATTGACACTGCAAAAGGCCTAGGCATCAATTTTAAGGCGTGCCCTCAGCAGGCTATTCCAGACGGTATAGAGGCGGTTCGACAAGTCTTGGCCGCATCTTGGCTTGATCGAGAGAAGTGCAAGCAGGGGCTGCAATGCCTTTGGGGATATCAGCGCGAATGGGATGATGTTTATGGGCGCTTCAAGGACAAGCCGCGCCACGATTGGACGAGCCATGGGGCTGATGCCATGCGTTACGCCGCCGTCGGATTCCGCCGCCCGGTTGACCTGTCGGGAGCCCCCCGCAAGGCCCGCACCGCTTACGACATGTGGGGCCAATAGCCATGGCCTTTACCTACACCGAAGCAACTACGCCCGAAGCCAAGGCCGCGCCATTCCACAAGATGAAGGCCGAGGGTCTACTGCCCTGGGCAATGAGCTGCATCGACAACCCGACGCTGGAACGCTGGCTGGAAATAACAGCAGCGGGGGTTCTGCTCTGCTGCACCGACGAGGCCAGCGGTAAGTTACTTGGCTGCGCCCACTTCACGCAGTTTCAGGGAACAATTTGGCGCTTTGACTTCACCGCCTTCCACGCTGGATTCCATTGCGCCGCACAACAGGCCCAGGGCGGTTTTGACTACATGTTCGAGCGGCACAGCGCCAGCGCCATAGTGGGCATTACACCTGTGCAGTTCCGTCATGCATGGGGGCTGGCCGAGGCCTGCGGCTTTAAAATCGTCACCCGCCTGCCCGGTGCCTGCTGGCTGGCCCGCAAACAGCGTTTTGTGGCTGGCGTCATGGTCATGTGTACACCGCAAACCCTGCGCAATGTGCAGGAAGGAGAATAGCTATGGGATTTGGAGGAGGCGGAACGCCTGACACGCCGGAAGTCGCACCAGTGCCCAAGGCCGAAGTGACCAAGCCTGTTACCGAGGCCGCCACTGCTGCGCGCCAGAGCCAGAAGGACAAGGCCGCAAAGGCTGCGGGCCTCAATTCCACCATTCTGACAGGGAAAGACGCCACGGCAACCACCAGCACCGCAGGCAAAACCCTGTTGGGCCAGTAGGAGCAACGCCATGCCCGTTGAAATTGAAAAGCTGAACCAGCGTTTTCAGGCTCTGCGCAACGAGCGGAGTCCCTGGGACACGGCGTGGCGTGATCTGGCTGACCACTTTTGCCCCACGCGGTTCAGGGCGGATACCGATTCCAGCGACCGAAAGCCGGAAATCCTCAATCGCGACATTGTGGATACCACGGGCTTGCAGGATATGCGCACCCTCGCCGCTGGTATGCAAGGCGGCATGACCTCGCCTGTTCGCCCCTGGTTCAAAATCGGGCTGGAAGACGAAGAGGCCGCGCAGGCTCCTGACGCCGGGGCATGGCTGGATGAAGTCAGGAAGCGCATGCAGGTTCTGTTGCACCGCTCCAACTTCTACAACATGGCGCATTCGCTTTACAGCGATCTCGGCACGTTCGGGCAAGGACTGATGATCGAAACTGCGGATTGGGACGGCCTGCACTTCCAGCTTATCCCGGCTGGTGAATACGTGCTCGACACCAACGACAAGGGCGACGTGGACACTTTCATGTACCGCACCCGCATGTCTGCCCGCCAGATCATTCAGAAGTTTGGCGAGGATGTTGTTCCGAGCCATGTCAAAGCAGCCGCCAGCAACAGCGGCTCTGCGGTCACAAGCTTCTTTGACGTGATCCACGCCGTTTTCCCGCGTTCCGAGCGCACGTTCGGCAGGCTTGATAGCCTCAACATGCCGTGGGCCTCTGTGTGGTGGATGGGCTTTGGCAACACCGGCGGCGGCAAGCCCTGCGTGTTGCGGGAATCAGGCTTTCGCTCCTTCCCGGCTTTTGCCCCTCGCTGGGGCGTGACCGGCAACGACAAATATGGCCGAAGCCCGGCAATGGATGCGCTGCCTGATTGCCGCATGTTGCAGCAGATGGGCAAAACCACGCTGCGGGCCATGCACAAGGCTGTTGATCCGCCGGTGGCCGTGCCGTCGTCACTCAAAAACGAGGGCGTAGACCTTACCCCGGCCGGGGTTAACTACCTGTCCATGGACGGGCCGGAAAAAGGCCGCATAGAACCCATCCAGCAAATCCAGCCGCAGATCATAGCCGCAGCAGAGCAGAAGATCGAGAGCGTCCGGCAGGCTGTGCATGATGGCCTGTTCGCCGACCTGTTCAAAATGCTCATGCTCAATGACCGCCGCCAGATCACCGCCACGGAAATTGAGGCCAGAGAACGGGAAAAGCTGATTTTGCTTGGCCCTGTGGTGGAGCGTCTTGACCGCGAGTTTCTCTCGCCGATGGTTATGCGCACGTTCCAGCTCATGGCCGACTTTGATCACCTCCCTCCACAGCCGGATTCTATCGCAGGCGCGCCGCTGCGGGTCGAATTTGTGAGCGTCATGGCCCAGGCGCAGAAGCTCGTCAGCACCAGCCCCATAGATCAGACATTCGCCTTTGTCGCCAACGTGGCCCAGGCCAAGCCGGAAGTGCTGGACATTATCGACGTGGATTACGCCGTGCGCGAATACGCCGACGCCCTTGGCGCACCGGCTGCGCTGATGCTGCCAGAAGGTCAGGTGCAGCAAACCCGCGCGGCTCGCGCTCAGGCACAACAGCAGGCGGCAGCACAGGCGCAGCAACAGGCGGCAATGCAGCAGGCCGTTGACCTGACCGGCGCGGCAAAAAACCTTGGACAAACCCCGCTAGGCGCTGACGGGCAAACGGCCATGGATGCCCTCATGGGCGGGATGGGGAAGATGTAGCATGAACAATTATTTAGACCCGGACAACAAGCAGGCGCAGGCCGATGAACAGCGCCTTAAGGCGCAGATGTTTGAACGGCAGGTTCAGGAATCCTTTGCCTTTGTGATCTCAACGCCCGAAGGCCTGCTGATAATGCGCTGGCTCGTAGATTTGAGCGGCATCCTTAAAAGCCAATACCCCGGCGACCACGCGCAGGCCACCTACATCGAGGGCAAGCGCTTTATCGGCGCAAAACTTTTGAACATGGCCGCACAGGCCGGAAAACTCCCAGCAATTTTGGAGGGCAACAACAATGACAACTGATGCTGACACCAACGCCACCGACACCGGAACGGGTTCCGCCGATTCCGGCACCGCCAACAACACTGAAACCGTGGCCAATGCCGGGGCGGGCGCTTCGGGAACCCTGCTCACCAACAAGCCCGGCGAGGGAGAAAACGGCCAACAGGCAACAGGCAATGCCGATGCCAAGGACGGCAAGGGCGAGGGCGGAAAAGAAGGCGGGGAATCTGCGGCCTATACCCTCACAGCGCCGGAAGGCTACCCGATCAGCGAAGGCGCGCTTAAAGGGCTGAATGAGGTCTGCATGGCCGAAAACCTGAACGAAAAGCAGGCCAATGCCGTCATGGCCTACATGCAGGGCAACTACACCTCGTTTGTGGCCCAGCAGCAGGAGGCCATGCAGGCCCAGGCCAAGACGTGGATTGGCGAGTTCCAAGCGGACAAGGAATTTGGCGGCGACAAATTTGACGCCAGTGTAGCCGATGCCCAGCGCGCCCTTGCCACGTTCGATGAGGGCGGCACGGTCAGCAAAATGCTGGCTGAAACCGGCTACGGCAACAACCCAGAAGTGCTGCGCATCTTTGCCCGCGTGGGCCGTGCCTTGGGTGAAGATCAACTTATTGGCAAGGGTGGCGGCGCGGAAAATAAGCCGCTTGAAGATCGTATGTATCCCAACATGTAACCGTTGCAGCAGCAGGAGAACAACATGAGCTACAACAAAGGCATTGTCGCCACCCTTGCGGAGTTGGAAGACTTCTACAAGGGGCAGAAAGCCGGTGACACCATCGAGCTGATGAACCAGACCAACGACATTATTACAGACGTTCCCTTCATGGAAACGAACCAGACGGACGGACACCTCACCCGCGTGCGTACAGGCCTGCCCACTGTCTACTGGCGCAGGCTCTACCAGGGCACGCCGCCTTCCAAGTCGCAGTGGAGCCAGGTCAAGGAAGGCTGCGGCATCCTTGAGGCCATCATGGAGCTGGACGTGGAGGAGATCAATCTCTACGGCGACAAGGCCAAGGCCTTCCGCCTCTCCGAGGGCAAGTCTTTCACCGAGTCCATGCGTCAGAAGGTTGCGGCCACCATGTTCTATGGCGACAGCAACAGGAATCCCGACGAATTCAACGGCCTTGCCATGCGCTACCCGTCCAAAGCCAGCCCCAACGTCATTGATGCAGGCGGCACGGGCAATGCCTGCACGTCCATGTACCTGACCTGCTGGGGAGCCAATACTGCACACGGCCTGTACCCCAAGGGCAGTACTGGTGGTCTGGCGAATGAAGACCTTGGCAAGTATATGACAACCGACCCCGACGGCAGAAAATTCCAGGTTGTGGGCGACAAATACAACTGGCGCTGCGGCCTTACGGTGCGCGACTGGCGCGCTGTGGTGCGCATCGCCAATATCCCCCTTTCGGCCCTCACCCTCAAGAAAACTGACTCCGGTTTCATTGACCTGCACCGGCTGACCATCATGGCCAAGAACAAGATGCCGGAAACCATGCGCAATCAAGCCATCTGGTACTGCAACGCAGACGTGCTGACCGCCTTGGAACTCCAGGCAACCGATGCAGGCAACGTGACGCTGACATATCGCTCGGAAGACTCCGGCAAGGGCGGCCCGCTGTTCAAGTCCACGCAGATTACCAACCTGCACGGCCAGCCCATCCGTCAGTGTGACGCACTCCGCAACGACGAAAAGGCCATCAGTTAACCCCGCGTGACGGGCAGATATAGAGGATAGCCATGATTATTGATTCCAACCTTGTATTGATGGACAGCTCCCCCGTTCTTGGGGCGGCTGTTACCGGCTCCCCCGTTCCGCTTACGTCGTTTCTCAAACCGGGGCGTCAAGAACCCATTCCCATTTGCGCCAAGGTCGTGGGAACGGACTTTGCGGGCGGCACTTCCATAACTTTCAAACTGACGCAGTGCGCCACGTCCGACGGAACCTATGCGGATGTTCCCGGCTCGTCCGTCACCGTGGCCCTGGCCGACCTCACCGTGGGCAAGTCCATCGGCTGGCGTTTTTTGCCGCGCGGCGTGACCGCGCCGTGGCTCAAAATGGTTGCCACGCCCACGGGTGCGTTTACCGCTGGCAACGTGTTTGCCGCCGTGGTGCGCGAGGATGCCTTGCCCTACGAGGCTGGCATGTTCATCGACAAGGGCGTGGTCAAGGGTTAGCACCCGCCCGGCCAGCATAAAGGGGAGGGCCGCGCAGGCCTTCCCCACTTAAACAACTTTTTGGAGCGGCAGATGGAAAGTAAAATCGAGGTGTGGAACAAGGCTCTCGGGCACATAGGCACCCGCACCGTAGCCAGCGAGTCGGAAAACTGCGAGGAGGCCCGGCAGTGCGCCCTGTATTGGGATGCTGCACGCCGTCAGGCCTTGCGCGATTTCCCCTACCCTTGGGCGCAGACCCGTATCGCGCTGGCCGCAAAAGCCCTGCCTGCCGTGTGGGATGGCGAGTGGCGCAACGCCTACGCCTACCCCAGCAACTGCCTTAAGCTCCATAAAATTTCCCGCCCCGGCAGTCGCAAGCGTGAGGACTTCAAACTGATCTCCGACCCTGACGGCGGCGCATCCATGATCCTCACAAACTGCGCGGACGCAGTGGCGGACTACACGTGCGATATCCCTAGCCCGGCACAGTGGGACGATCTGTTCATTTACTTGCTGGGCCGCAAGCTGGCCTGCCTGATCGCCGTGCCGCTGCTCAAAAATAACGGCAGCAAGGTCAACGAGCTGGAGCAACTTTACCGCGCGTCAATCCCGGCGGCATACGAGGGCGGCGCGTCCGAGGGTAAACCGCAATTTGAAGAAGATAGCTGGATCACCGGCAGGGGGGACTAATGACGCTCGACAGCAAGCTTAGCAAGGCCGTCTACCAGGGCAACGGATCTACCACCGTCTTTCCCTTTGCCTTCAAGGTGTGGGACTCAAACCATATTGCCGTAACGGTGACGGACGCGGCAGGCGTGAGCACGGACGTGACCAGCAACAGCACCGTCACGCTCACCAGCTCCGGCGGTTCCGTCACCTATCCCAAGTCCGGCAGTCCCCTGCCCGGCAGCGCAAAGCTGGCAATCACGCGCAACATGCCGTTTGTGCAGGGTATCAACCTTGTTTCGGCCTCGCGCTTTGATCCGCAGGTGCTCGAGGACGGGCTGGATCAGGCAACGGCAGAACGCCAGCAGATACTGGAGCAGATGGCCCGCGCCGTCATACTCCCACCAACCAGCAACGAGTCGCCGGAAGATGTGGTTGCGTCCATCTACGCCAGCCGGGACGCCGCAGCGGCCAGCGCCAGCGCGGCCAGCAACAAGGCTGATGCCGCAGAGGTCAGCGCGCAGGCGGCGGCAAACAGCGCAAGCACCGCCGCACAGACGGTTGAAACCGCAGCGGCAGAGGCCGTAAGCGCCGCTACGGCGCAGGCCAATGCAGCGCATGATAGCGCACTTGCTGCGGCACAGAGTGCGGCAGAGGCCGAGGCGGCAGTGCCGGATAACCTTGTTGCGCGCGTGACCGCAGTTGAGGACAAAAACACACAGCAGGATACGCGACTGGACGCTGTAGAAACAAAGAACACGCAGCAAGATACGCGGCTTGATGCTGTCAATACGAGCCTTGCAGGCAAGCTCAATGCAGACATGAGCAATCGTCCTGCTGGGTCTCAATACCTTGTGTCCACATGGACAAACGGAACAAGCTGGTACCGTAAGTATTCCGATGGATTCATAGAACAGGGCGGTTATCTTGGTGTTATCGGAACTACCAACATTACTGTAACGTTCCCAATTCCTTTTGCAGGTGCATCATATGTCCTGAATGTGTATGCCTTTGATCTGGACACGACTTCGGGGCATCCGCGTACTGCATGGAGAAACACCTATGGCTTCAATTTTGGGAAAACGTCTTCCGCTGTCGATACCAACTGGTACGCCGCTGGATACTAAGGAGGCACCATGTACGCAATCGGACAAAAATTTAAAGGGGTATATCCGCCGGAAGCCGCACAGTGGTGCAATGATAATTGCGCCATGATGGTGCCAATAGAAGGCAGTTTTGAAATACAGACAGTGCCACAGCCCGCGCTGTTAGATTTGCAAATCGTCAAGCGTATGGAGATCAACGCTGGCTTTGACGCGGCCATGACTGCAAGCCTGACAATGCCCAGTGCCAGCACACCAGCCAGCGCCTTTGCGGTATATCAGGCCATTGAAGCATGGAAGACGGAAGACCCCGAAGGATACTCCACACTGCTGGCTATCCATGAGGCCCGCCGAGCGTCCCTGCTTGCCGCTGTGGACGCGGCCACAACCATTGCGGAGGTGCAGGCAATCTCCGTTACCTACGCGGTGTAATCATGGGCGCGCGCATAGCTTACAACAACTTCACAGGCGGCGAGGTATCGCCCACGCTCAACGCCCGCTATAATCTGGAGCGTTTCGCCAATTTTTCGCAGGCCATGCAAAACATGCGGCCCGGTCTGCACGGCGACTGCGCCCGCCGCCCTGGCACCCGTTTTGTAGCCGACCTTGAGGAATTTTCCGTACTCGTGCCGTTCAGCTTTAACGCCGATGCCGCCAACAACTTCGTCTTGGTGCTATCCGACAAAAGGCTGCGCGTAAGTAACGGCAAAAACAACCTCGCCGCCGCCATTGCCACTCCATACGCCGCCGCAGACCTGCTGGCGATATCATGGTCTCAGGTGGGCGATGTGGTCTATCTGGCCCATCCGGCCTACACCCTGCACAAAATTTTGCGGCAAAAAACAGCCACGCCGGGTATTTACGCATGGTCAATCGTTGAGGTTGTGCTTAACCAGAGCATTGCCGCGCCCGCAACTCCGTCCGTATCATTCAGCGATTCCGGCTCGTACACGCTGCGTTATAAAGTGGTGGCTATTGATGCCAGCGGCAAGGAAAGTTTACCATCTGCTGCGGGCTCTTGTTCTGGCAAGCATCCTTCGGATTGGGTTCAGGGCAACAGCGCTACCGTTTCGTGGGCAGCCGTGCCCGGAGCCAAGGAATACAACGTCTATCGGGAGTCTGCGGGCTATTTCGGCTTTATCGGCATATCCACCGGCACAAGCTTCACCGATAACAACTATGAGGCCAAAACAGACGACACCCCAAAGGAAGATTGGGACCCGTTTGCCAACGGCAACAACCCCGGCGTAGTGGCCTTTCACCAGCAACGCATGGTGCTGACCGGTTGCGCTGGCAGCCCTGGTTATTTCTATCTGTCCCGCACGGGAGATTTTGAATCCTTCCGCAAGTCCCGCCCCTTGCAGGACGACGATCCGGTGGAATACCAGATCGCCTCGGGCGCTATCAATGCGGTAACGTGGGCCGCCAGCTTTGGCGACCTGCTGCTTGGCACCACAGGCAGCGAGTATAAAGCCACGGGCGATAACGGCATCATCACGCCCAAGATTTCCTACGTCACCGCGCAGTCATATTGGGGCAGCGCGGGCCTTGCGCCGCTTATCATCGGCAACTCGGTGCTGCATGTGCAGCGCCACGGCTCCAGAGTGCGCGACCTTTTCTACTCGCTGGAAAAGGACGGCTACGCGGGTAACGATCTTTCCATCTTTGCGCCCCACCTGTTTGACGGGCACACCCTCAAGCAGTGGGCCTACCAGCAAACCCCCGGTTCAACCATCTGGTGCGTTCGTGAGGACGGCCTGCTGCTGGCCCTGACCTACATGAAGGAACACGACATATGGGGCTGGTCGCGCCATGTGACAGACGGCGAGGTGCTCTCTGTGGCCACAATCTCCGGTGACGACGGCGACGCCGTTTTACTGGTAGTGCGCCGGACGGTTGCAGGCCAGACTCGCTACTTCCTTGAGCGCCTTGCCGCCCCCTTCCAGCCCAGCGACGACATTGCCGAGGCCTATTTTGTTGATTGCGGCGTGAGCCAGCGCAGCGCGGAGCCTACGCACACAGTGACGGGCCTCGGGCACCTTGAAGGCCGCACTCTGGCCGTGCTGGCGGACGGCAGCCCGGTAGAGGGCTGTGTGGTTTCTGGTGGACAGATCACCATTCCTTACGCCGCCAAGGTGGTACATGCGGGCCTGCCGTACACGTCCGTTCTCTCGCCGCTCTCCTTTGAGGTTCAGGCACAATCCGGCGTGACCCTGGGTAAAAAGCGGGCCTATGGCAAGTGCGTGGTGCGCCTGTTCCGCAGCGTGGGCGGCAAGTACGGGGCCGACCTCGATCATCTGGACGACTTCCCTTTCATCCCCACCAATTACGGCGAACCCTGCGAACCCTTCACGGGCGACAGGGAGTTTACCCCCGGCGGCGGCCAGAGCGAAAGCACGTCCGTCTGGCTGGTGCAGGATAAGCCCCTGCCGTGGCAGGTTGTGGCAATCATGTGTGATGTGGACTTTGGGCAGGTGTAGCTATGGAAATTACATTCGCGGTTGAAACTTACTCTGCCATCAGTGAAGAGGTCGCGCCCCTGACCGTGGCCCATTGGCAGGAGACAGAAGCATCCATGTACGGCAGTCAATCAGCCGTGCCGGTGACGCATCATATGTATTGCGCCATGGAGCAAAGCGGCATCCTGCATGCCGTAACTGCCCGCGTAAGCGGGGCGTTGCATGGCTACGCGGCCTATTGCTTGTCTGAAAACATCAATATGCCTGGGCGTATTACGGCGTCAGCGCTGGCTTTGTACCTCTCGCGCGAAATCAGGACAGACGCATTCGCTGCCCTTCGCCTCCTGCGTTGGGCAGAGGAAAGCCTGCGGCAGCGTGGGGTTTACGGTATTGGCTATAATTCCCCGGCATCACGCCCTTGCGATGCCCTGTATCGCCGCTTGGGGGCTAAAATGACCGAAACTGTCTGGTTCAAGGAGCTTTGATATGGCCGCAATTTCTGGAACTACAGCCGCAGTTATCGCAGGCATAACCGCCGCAACAGCTCTCGCTGGCACCGCCGTGAGCATCTCTGCGCAACAACGGCAGGCCCAACAACAAAAGGATGCCGCAGAATATCAAGCCAAAATTGCCGAGCAAAATCAGGAGCTGGCTCAGGAGCAGGCCGCGTCGGTCAAACGCCAGGGCTACGATGATGCCCAGCGCCAGCGCCTCAAGGCGGCGGGCATTATCGGCACACAGCGGGCAATTGCTGGCGCAAGCGGTATCACCGTGGACACTGGCAGCAACCTTGATCTGACCATGGAAACCGCTGAAAAGGGTGAGCTGGACGCGCTGGCTATTCAGCAACAGGCGCTGGACAAATCCCACAACATACAGATCCAAGGCTGGAACTCCGGCCAGCAGGCGCAGGCCTACGCATGGCAGGCGGACAGCATAGACCCCACGGCGGGCATGATTGGAACGGCCCTTGGTGGCCTCGCCAAAGCCGGGAGCAACTTCGGCTCTGGCCTGTGGGGCGGAAAAGCAAGTAGTCCGCTTACAAAGAAAGGCGGCAGTATATTTGATTCCGCCGTAGCCCCGGCATTCGGTACAAAGGCGGTGAGATCATGAACAACTTTTCTTTCCGCGTCCCTGAAAAAGCTGGCGCTGGCATGCCCACCTATCAGCAACAGCAGCAATACCCCACGCCGGGCGTGGATACTTCCGCGCGCCTGTCAGACAGCGCCGCGCAGATCTACCAGCAGGGAGCAGACCAGCAGGCCAAGGGGCTGGAAAAGCTCGGGCAGGGATTGGAGCAGGCTTCCAAGGCCGGATATGATCTCTATACGGACTACCAGACCAGCAAGGCCAAGGACGCATGGTTGCAGTACAAGCAGGGTGCGCAAAAGCTGCAAGCCCAGCTTGGTTCTTTGGCTGGCAAGGATGCCATAGACGAAAGCAACGGCGTTGTAGCGCAGTTGAAATCATGGCGGGAGCAGGCCAGGGGCGAAATTTCCGGCAAGCTTGGCAGCATGGCCGCTGGCCTTTTTGACCGCGCAGCATCGGAAACTGATGCCACTCTTGATGCTTGGGCGACAGGCAAGGTGCATGCCGAGGCCATCAACTACGGCAATGCCACCAGCAAGGCCAATATCTCGCTGGCACAAAATCAGGCCGTGGCAGATGCCGCCAACCCCGCAGCCTTTGGCGCGCAAATGGGCGTGGTCAAGGCAGAGCTTGAAAACATGGCCAAGCGCAGCGGCTACGGCGCTGAATGGGTGCAGGCTGGCTTGCAGGATATGCAGCAAAAGACGCTCACGCAGGCCATTTCTGACCGCATCGCCGGGGAGGATTTGGGCACCGCCAACAACATGATTAAGGCCTACGGCCCCTTGCTGGGCGGCAATGCTGATGGACTGCGCGCAAGAGCCGCTTCCAAAGGCCGCGAACTGGAGGCCAGAAATAGGGCGGATGCTGCTAGGGCTGAAACAGAGGCCCTTAAAGGGAAAGTGAACGCGTTCAACTCAGATACTGCCGGAATGTCTGACGCAGAAAAGCTCGATGTGCTGGATAAGACATATGGCGGGGACGCAAAAAACAAGAAGGTTTACAGGGCCATTCTTGATGATATCGCCTACGAGGCTGGGGCAAAGACAGACCTGCGCAATAAGGCTCAGGCTATCCGCCTGCGTGGCATTGAGGACAGACTGACAGAAGCGGCCAAGGGAACGCCGGAAGAGAGCTTTCAGAAAACGCGCGAGGTTGTCCAAGGACTACCGCTTGAAGACCGTCCAAAAGCTCTCAAGATTGCTGACAATCTCCGAGCGGCAAATATGTACGACGATGGCAAGATTACGCAGGATGATCCTCTTGCTAAGTCTGAACTCGCAACCAGGCTTGCCAGCGGTGAGGATGTTTCCGTTGACGCGGAATACGGCAGTCGTCTCAGCAAGGTGACGCGCGAGAAGTACAAGAGTGAGGCTTTCCGCTCTGCCCTGCCCTCCGTCAAGACGGCTTTTGAAGTCGAAGCCGCCACATGGATGGGCGCCAACAAATCCCAGGCCAAGTCTGCTCTCGGCAAGGGTGGAGTAGGCGCTCTCTGGACGCGCTTCCTTGACCAAACCAATGCCGATGAAAAGAAAGACCCTGCACGCCTACGTCAGGAGGCAAGGGATTTCTTCAAGTCAGTTACGCTTGAAGCGGGATTCTTTGGCCGTGATAAAAAAACTATCCAAGGCCTGCAAAATATCTATCTCGACAAATACGACGATGCCCGCCCAGCGCAGGGCACACCAGAATATGACCATGCGGTGCAGATGCTCAAGCAGGCCGGTAAAAAGCCGGAGGGCATGTTTGGTCGGTATTCAGATAAACAGCTTTCTACCGCGTATAGACTGCTTCTTCAGAGCAGCCCTGATGCAGGCGGGGGTGAATAATGTCCCAGAATTTTGACCTCGAAAAATTCAGCCAGGAATTTGATCGGCGTATGGGCAAGTCCTCTGATAGCGCGCAATATCAGGGATACAAGCCCCCTTCCATCTCGCTGGACAACACGGGTGAAATATCCATCGAGCATCAGAACAGCGGCGAAGAAGGTGGGTTCGTCAGCGCGCCGCCAGTTGAAGATGTTCTTTCGCTCTATGGTTCGCTTGAAAACAGCGTGCAGAATGAAGTCCAGGATATCGGGAGTGGGCTTCATGCACTGAAAAACAATATGAATTTGAGTCCGTTGGAGGCCCGCAAACTCCAACTCGCCTCTGGCCTTCCCCCTAACTTTGTTGATATGGACCCAGGATTTGCACGCAAAAAGATCGCATCTGACCAGTATGCTGAATCATTGCAGGCATTCAGCGACAACATCCACCAGACGCCAAACACCCTTGGTTTTCTGCGTGAAGCTGACGCCATTGAGCAACTTGCTATCACCCAGGACAGGCCGCTGGCAGAAATTGAGCGCAGCGTTGACAGTGAAGGTCTGGGGTTCTTTAACTCCGGCGTAATTGGCACAGCCCGCAACGCCTGGGACGTTGGCATGGTTGGGCGTGAGCTGAACAAGCTTTATCTCAAGGAGATGTACGGCTCCTCTCTGACGGATGAAGAAGAGCAGCAGATGCGCGTCTTCACCTCGGCCCTCAACTACTATGATAACCTTGGCGACAAGATGCCGCTGCCGCAACGCATGGTGCGCGGAACTGTGGGCAGCGTTGCTGTGCCGCTGTATGGATCTGCCGAGGGTGGCGTCAGAGGGCTTACGCGACTCGGAACAACCATGGCGTCTGCTGGAGCTATTTACGGTGCTCTGGCTGGCGGTGGTGTGTTCTCTGCTCCAACAGCAGTTGCTGGGGCCATGTCTGGCCTCGGGGCAGCCGCAACCGGCGGCGCTGTTCTGGATATGATGGAACAGGAAGGCGCGGCCATCTACGGAACGCTGCGCGCCATGGAAGACGAGAGCGGCAACAAGATTGACCGCGACGTAGCACGGACGCTGGCCGTCATTGGCGGCGGAATATCCGGCGGCCTTGAGTACGCCAGTTTTCATATGTTGGGCCGGATGGTCCCGCAGCTTGAGCGATTGATAGCTCCAGAGGCGGCGGCAACTTCTCTGAAATATTTGCAGCAGCACCCAAGCCTGATGGCGAAGGTGGGCGATACGCTCAAAAGCGCGTTGCGGGCCTTTGCTGGGGAAACATCAACGGAAGTTGCGCAGGAAGGCGTTTCCATAGTCGCAGAAGAGCTTGGCCGCAAGCTCTCCAACGTCAATTCAGCCGGGCAATCTGCTGACGATATTAAAGAACGCCTCTGGCAGACGGCCCAGCAGGCAGCCGAGGCTATGGCAATACCCATTGCAGCCGGTGGTGGCGTACGTCTTGCGCGCGGCGTGAAGGCGCAGGAACGCATGGATACAGCCATGCAGACAGCGCGGGACTATCAGAACAACCTCATGGATACGGTGGCAAAGGCCGCACAGTCCTCAGAAGTGTTCAAAGATATGCCGGAGACAGGCGAAGCCCTGCTTCAACATCTTTCAGACAGCGGCGTCACCCCTGGCCATATATTCATCAAGCCGGAAACGGTGCAGAAGATATTCTTCCAGGACGAAAACCCTGATCTTGTGCAGGCCGCCCGCGACATGGGTGTCACCCCTGAAAGCCTGGAAGAGAACCTTACCCTCGGCACTGACGTTGCCGTGGACTTTTCCAAGGCAGCCACGCATATCTTGCGCGAACCTGAACGCTATGAGGCTATGCGGCCAGATATGCGCTTTGACCCGGCCATGCCCACAGATATGGAAATTGGGGCGCTTGAGGGTATGAACGAGGACAATAATGCGCGCCTTGAATACCTGAATAGCATCCTTGATCCCATTGTGGACGAGGAAAATCAGGCACTCAGCCGACATGAAGCGCGCATGGAAACTGTTGCGCCATATGTGCAGCAGATGCAGAACGCCGGGTTTAGCGAGGCACAGGCAAAGGCATATGGTACAATTCTCGCCGCAAATGCCGAGCGCATGGGCGAAGTGTTCGGCATGACCCCCAAAGAGTATCTTGAAAGCCGCCTTGCCGGATATATGGCAATGACGCCTGACGAGTTTAGGGGGCTTGGAAATAGCGACCTTGAGGGGATTGATCGTGACCGCGCATATAGCCAGCTTATGGACGATCTCGGCGTAAAAAAAGGCATGGGGCGCGTAAAAAAACGGCGCATACTTCAGCCTGAATTTGCGTATGCCTGGGGAAAGGTGAACCCTGAAAACATTATAAACACATATGGCAAAGATGCTTATAACGAATTGCGCCAACAATTCGGGCCTGGATTTTTTGCAAAAAAAGGCGAGGGGCAGGGCCTCGACGCTCTGGCACACTCTTTTTTTAGTGAAAATAGGGCTGGCTACGAATTAAGCCGTGGAGAAATCGACACTGAATCTTTTGCTGAAAAAGTGATGATGCCACATGACGAATTTGAAACCAACTTTCGCAAGAGCGTTGGGCAAGGAATGCTGTGGCAGGATAGGCTGAAGAAAGCAAAAGATCGCATCAAGTATGATGATGCTACGGCTGAACTAGTTGGCAGCGTCACGCCTGAAATGGCCGAAAATCTTCCTTTGGGGAAGCCGGGCAATATTATTCTACTGCCGAAAGACTTGCAGCATATTGAAGATGAGCACGGAGAGCAGATTCGCGGGCTTGGGTATTCCGATGCACGAGAGTTTGTGAATCATGTTTTGTCGCATGTAGATGCGATTTATCAGGGCAACACAAATAGAAAATTTGAATTGGTATTCAGAGATGACAAGCCGAAGTCGCGCATTATTGCCAAGCTCGAATTTAGGGAGGAGGGAGATCACTATGAAATAAAGACAGCCGGGCTTGTGAGGGAAAAATATTATGATAAAAGAACTCCGCTTTGGGAGAGAGCGAATTCAGCTCTTTTCCAGGAGGAAAACCCTTCGGCTACACGCCACGCTTCACAACGAGGCCAAAGCGGAGAACGTCTTAATCTTACGCTCTTCAGCACGGGCGTCAACAATTCACCCCGTGGCGGCATGCGCCAGCTTGCCGATGGGCGATATGTTGTCGCTCTTTTTCAAAAGGCAGACGCATCCACTATCCTGCACGAAACTGCCCATTTCTGGCTTGAAGAATTGCGCGACGCCGCCAAGTTGGATTCCTCACCGGAATGGGTGCGCGAGGCATGGGCGAAGCTGCAACAGGCATACGGGTTTGATGGTACACTTGAAGGCCAAGAATCCGCCGCCAGATGGACGGAGACACAGGAGCGATTTGCCCGCGAGTTTGAGGCCTATGCCCGCGAAGGCAAAGCCCCGTCTTGGGAATTGCAGTCTGCCTTCAACAAGTTCCGTAACTGGATCACAGACATCTACAAGAGCGTCAAGACTCTCCTTGGAGCGGACAATATTTCCCCGGCAGCAAGTGAGGTGTTTGACTCTCTTCTGGCAACACAGGAGGAAATAGACCTTTCCCAGCGCAGGGCCAATAGCGGATCTGTAATGGACTTGCTTGGTGACAGTGTAAGGCCAGAACTGCGAGACAAATACGCCAAAGCAGCACAGGCAGCTTATGACAATGCCAGCGCCGCTATTGCAAACCGCAGGCTTGTGGAACGCCGCCGGGTAGAGCGAGAATTTAAGGCTGCGGCAACCGAGAGCGTGAACTCTTCCCCTGTCCACACCATGCTGCAAGCCCTGCGCATTGAAGGTATTGATTTTGACGCGCTGAAACAGGCCATATCTGAAGACGTTGCCTATAAGCTGAGGGACAAGTGGAAAGGCAACCGCTGGGAAGGAAAAGCCCTTATTCGCCCTGGCGGCAAACTTGACCTGCTGGACGTGGCGGCACGGTTCAATGAGGATACAGTACAGGGATTGGCCGCCAAACTGATGGAAACACCCACCAAACGCGAAGCCATTTCGGCAGAGGTTCAGCAGCAGTTGCAGACGTGGGAGCGCGATTTTGACGCCGAGGTGGAATACACCAGCGCAATGGATCAGGCCATGGCCATTGAAATGGAAGCCATCACCGGCAATAAGCAGCCAAGTCCGGCAGCGCTCCGGCGCGAGGTCGATCTTTTGGTGGGGGCGAAGAAGCTCAAGGACGTTGACGCGCAATACAAAGCGCTCATGGCAAGACTACAGAGTGAGGCACGCGGTGCCCGCAAGGCATGGGTAGAGGCAAAAAAAGAATCCCGCGAGAATATGGCCGATATGAGGTCTGAATTCCGCGCGAAGATTGCCGGAATGCGGGAGCAGGAACGCATACGCCGGGCAGCGCTCGGAGCAGCCTATCGCACTCGCATGGAGCGGGACAACATCGTTTCGCAGCTTCGCAAAGTCGCCAACAGCAAAACCATCAACGACGCATATCAGCAGCAGATATTGCGAATCATCTCAAGCTGGAAAGGACTTGGCACTGAAAGTATGGCCCCCCGTGATGTGCAGGCCATGCCCAGTCTTTCAGACTTCATGCAAAGCAACGTGTCGCTTTTTGAGGAACCTTCTACGCTTGCCCCTGATTGGCTTCTTTCTGGCGCAACGGGTCGCGCTGGTGATCTCAGTATCACGCAGTTGCGCGACCTGCACAGCCTGGTCAAAGAACTCGCGCACATGGGTCGCATCCATGATCGCATGCTGGCCAGCCGGGAGAAGTCCCGCATCTCTGTTGTAGCAAGCAATTGTGCGCAGCAGATGGGAAAACTTTCCCAGCGCAGATTCCTTTCTGATCGGGAAGGAGTCTTGGGAACAATCCAAGGGGCCTTGCGCAAAGGGCTTTCTTCGCTCACCAGCGTGCGCTTTCTGGCCCGCGCGCTTGATGGATTCACAGACAACGGTGTTAACCATGATGCATGGCTGAACCCTTTGCAGCAGGCCCAGACCGATGAGTTAAAACTGCGCCGCCAGATGGGCGACCTCCTGCGCGAAGCCCTTTCCCCAATTGTTCAGGCCGGCAGAATGACCAAGGCCTTCACCATGGACGGCGTTGCGCTGCAAAAAGATGTTGCCCGCTTGTGGAAAGGCATGTGGGACATGGACAAGGTTTACTCTGTGGCCATGAACATGGGAAACGCCGGGAACATTAAGGCGCTCATGCGCGGCTATGGCTGGACAGAACAGGATCTGCACGCCATCACGTCCAGAATGACTGAAGCGGAATGGCGGGCAGTTGAAAAAACGTGGGATGCCATCGATACACTCTATCCGCGCCTGAATGAAGTATATCAGGCAATGAAGGGCGTTCCCCTGCCAAAGGTTGAAGCTCAAGAGCTTACGGTTGCGACGGCAGACGGGAAAACAATCACGCTCAAGGGCGGCTATTATCCGCTCATTTTTGATCATCGCCTGAGTGGCAAGGCCGCAGAACTGACCTCAGCAGACCAGATGCTTAACGGCATGGAAGCTGTGTTGCGCAGCCCGAACCCTAAAAGCGGCATGACCAAGGCACGCCAGGGGGGCACGTTGCCGCCCCGGCTTTCGCTGGATGTGATCGACCAGCATGTGAATGACACAACCCATTACGTTACCCACGTTTTGCCACTGCGCGACACCATGCGCCTTTTCAACAATGCCGACTTTAAGGAGGCTTTTGCAGGGGCAGCAGGGCAGGAAAACTATTCGCAGCTTCTTCCATGGTTGCGTGGCATTGCGCGCCCAGGCGGGGAGCAAGCAACAGGGATGCTGGCTGTCATGGATTGGCTTGCCCGGCGCGGCACCATGTATGCCCTTGGGGCAAATATGAAGTCTGCCCTCTTGCAGCTTACCAGTGTTGGAAACTCTTGGGGTGAGGTCGGCGCGGGGAACTTTTTCAAAGCCTCGGCCACCATCCTTTCATCCCCGTTGCAGTCCTGGCAGACGATCCGCGAAAAGTCTGCATACATGCAGCAACGCGCCATGCTTATGGACGATACCTTGCGGCGCGAGTATGAGCGCATGCGGAACAATGGCGTGGGCGGCGTGCGCTTTATGGGGGCGCAATACGCGCTGGACACTGTGCAGCGGGCGCAATTCGCGCTTATATCTTCACTGGATGCCGCTGTTGCTTACCCCACATGGCTTGCGGCCTACGACAAGGCCATTGCCAGCGGGCTTGAGGAAAGCGTAGCCATTGCGCGGGCAGACGGGGCGGTTGTTGCGGCACAGGGCGGCGGCGGTGCGCTGGATACACCATCTGTAATGCGGCAAGCCGGGCTTATGCGGATGCTCTGCCCTTTCATGAGCTTTGCCCTTTCTGACTTCAACCGCAAAATGGAACAGGTGCGAGGGCTGACAGAGTGGGCCAGAACAGGAAACAGCAGCATGGCCCCGGCCAAGGCTTTTCAGGCTTTCGCATTCCAGTGGGTGATGCCCGTGGCTCTCTCTGCTCTGCTCGTTTCTCTGGGGCGTGATGATGATCTTCCAGACGAGGAAGACTACGCATGGGAAGCGGCGGGCTTTTTGAGTATGGGCATTCCCGTGGTGCGCGATATAACCAGAATGGCCGAAAGCCACTTTTCAAGCGACGGATTCAAGGGGGGGCGCACGCCGCTAATGCTGGCTGGGTTGGATAACGCTATTCGCGGTGCCGGGCATGCGGCAACGGCTCTGGAAGAAGATGATGACGATGCCACATATTTGGCACTCAAGGAAACTACAAACGCGGTAGGCTTTCTGCTGGGCCTTGGCACACCACAACTCTGGCGTACCATTGAAGGCTCAAATGCCTACTTTGTGGACGATGAGGGCGGCGTGTTGGCCCCGCTGTTGGGCAAGCCGAGAGCACGGAAAGATTAATCAGAATGGGCCGGGAAACCGGCCTTTAATTAATTTAAAAGGCTATCAACCGTATCTTTTCTCTCTTTGAGCCTCAAATCTATTTTAACTTCAGGAATCTTCCCTGTATTCAATTTCGAATTATTTGTGCCGCTATTGGTTTTTTCATAAGTCCTCTTTACTCTAGAGTACTCTTTTTCTATTTCAGGTGCAGTAATGTTATAATCTTTGCTCCACAGGACGACACCACTAATCATCATGGAAAATGTGTCTTTTATTTTATATATACTTGAATAGCTGTGAGCCTTGTTTATATACAATCCAACTCTATCAACATACTCATGCTTGTCAGCGCCGCCCCCTAATTTTGTATATATAGCAGCAGCTAGGTCGATATAATAATCCATATCTGATGAGTTGCCACGATTGTTCAATTTGTCAAAAAATGTAATTAAAAAAATGCATACAAGTGACTCGCCAGAAAATTTGTAAGAGATTACCGTATTGCAGTTATTTTCTCGTGTTATGATAAAATCTAAATTCACATTATTGTTTATAGTCCCTTTGGAAACTAATGCCTCCTTTAGAATTTCGCGTTTTCCTTTAATTAATCCAACTTCTGCTTTGGGCATTCTTACATGCCATGCGTTGTTTTCTTCTAACTTTTTGACCACAGAGTCTCGATCCATCCCCCATTTTGCCCCCAAGAAACATAATCCATCTTGATAAAAACCAATATCAGTAGATGAGCAACCATACCCGTTTTGAGGCGCATAAGCCGTGATTATGAGAATCAATAGGATTATTTTGACATGCTTAGTCATGTTCAATCACCTACCAGCTATGCCCTCTTGCCGCAAGGACGGTGGACTGGTAGGGGAATAGAAAAAAATATTTTCCTGGGCGGTGTCGGCATGGCAATAAAATTTACACCAGATGTAGGAACAATACTTCTTTGCGATTTTGGGAACGTGATTGAGCCTGAAATGTGCAAAAAAAGGCCTGTCGTTGTTTTGTCCTCGGTATCTCCTTGGCTTTGCATCGTTGTCCCACTTAGCACGACAGACCCTGAAGAGCAGATGCCTTGGCACTGCCTAGTCAACACGCCTAAAACATTGCCATATCCATATGACTCCAAAGTGCATTGGCTTAAACATGTGTCCTCGCCGCAATTTCTCCGAATTGCCTTGACACCGGCGACGACTAGCCCCATATTGAGGTTGTCAGCGCCCACCATTATTGGTGTGGCCTAAGTCCTTGGGGTTCGTCCGCAAGGCCGCTGTGGATAGGAGATTGCAATCCGCCAAAGTGTCTGCTGGAAGGCTGTCACCAGCAACATTTTTGCTATCGGGCCGCCTCGCGCGGCCCTTTCTTTTTCCCCAGCCCGCCTTATCCTCTCCCTATGCCTACCCTCTTTGACCCACTCGCCTACCTCGCCACCCTTGGCGCATATGCCAAGGTGTCTTTGGACGCGGACGGAGAACGATATATCACGTTGGACTTCAAGCGCGGGATCAAGAGCAAGGTACAATTGCAGGCCAAGGCCATCGCCAAGCGATATGAGCGCCTGCTGTTGATGCAACTTGACGTGCCCATGGGCACAATGCCGCGCACCATTCAGCAGCTCGTGGCCGCCGGGCGCGTCAGGGTCGAGGGCAGGAAGTTCAAAAAGGTGGAATAAAAAAGCCGCCCATTTCTGAGCGGCCTAGGCATCTTATTTTACTTGCTTCCCTGTAACTGGCGAAGGCACAGGCGCGGCTGGTGCGATAGATCCAGTGCACTGATACTGAATTTCGGCTTGCATTTGATAGCAAATCGGCCCGTATCCAGTGTACTGCAAATTTGTACAATGCTGGTTAATGCTGCCGAAAGCCTCGGCATCTTCGTATCCCCAAGTGCGGCATTTTTGCGCGGCCAAAGAATCTGCTTGTTGCCTACTCGTTTCAGGCTGTTCGGTGTTTGGGTTCCAGCTCACGCCAAGTTTTACGGTTGCATCGCTCTTGCTCCCTCCCATTGCAAACCAATCCTTGTGCACGGGCTTAGCACACCCGATCAGAGCAGCAAAAATTATCCCCATAATAAAAATTGCAACTTTGTTCCTCATAACCGTTCCCCTTTAAATAGTTATTTGACTCCTACGGCTTCTTCGTCCCCTTTTTCCCCGTATAGGGGTTTGTGTTTCCCTTAGTCGAATAATTGTCCATCTTGGTATTGTTGGGGGCAGTGCGCTTGTGTGGGGCAACATATGTGCCGCTCTTTTTGGTGTAGCCTTTAACGCTTGTTGATCCCCTGGCGCTGGCATCCGTAACAATCAAGCATGGGGCAAAGGCCAGAGAAAACGCAATCAAAGCAAAAATGATCCTTTTCATGCTCCCTCCCAATGGTTTATTGATTGTCGAACATGCACTTCGACAACAATGTTTTCAACCTAGTATTGGGATAGAAAAGGACATGTTATGGGCCTGAAAAAAATTACACTCTTCCTTGGTTTGTTCCTTCTCCTCGCTGCCCCAGCTTTTGCCGACACCGCCGCGCCTCAGCCTATCATCTCCGACCTATGCGCCACCACGGCCCAGCCTGACTACTTGCCCGGCATCCTAGAGGCTGCCCGTGGCTGCTGCTCACATCACGGCGGTATGTCAGGCCAGTGCAGCAATGGCCGCGTTGTGTGCCGTGACGGCACGCTCAGCCCGTCGTGCAAATGCCGTGCGGATTCCGAGACACAAGGAGATAAAGGCTAATGCGCAAATTCCTGCTTTCCTTCCTTCTGACCGCCCTCCTGCTCCCTGCTCTGGCCATGGCCGCAGGCAACACGACCAACGACAGTTTTTCGCGCTCAAAAAAAATGTTGTCACAGGTCTACGCCGACCACCGCGTTACCTTTTACTGCGGGGCAGAGTATGACGCTCAGGGCAACATTACACTGCCGGATGGCTTCGAGACGCCCAAGCACGAACGGCGTGCAGACAAGATCGAATGGGAACATGTCTTGCCCGCTGAAAACTTCGGCCAGACGTTCCCAGAATGGCGCGACGGTGCGTCCGAGTGTGTGGACAACCGGGGCAAAGAATTCAAAGGCCGCAAATGCGCCGAGAAGGTCAACCCAGAATACCGCCTGATGCAGGCCGATATGTACAACCTGTATCCGGCCATCGGCGCGGTTAACGCCATGCGCTCGAATTACAATTACGCCATATTGGCAGGCGAACAGCCAACCTTCGGCGCATGCGAAATGAAGATCGCAGACCGCAAGGCCGAGCCCCCGGCGCGCGCCCGTGGACAGATCGCCCGCACATATTTTTACATGGCAGACTCCTACGGCCCGCGCTACCACATGAGCCGCCAACAAGAGCAGCTTATGCAGGCCTGGGACAAGCAGTATCCCGTGGACGCGTGGGAGTGCACCCGCGCCAAGCGCATTGAAGCCCTACAAGGCAACGAGAACAGGTTTGTTAAGCAGCCGTGTCTGGCCGCCGGACTGTGGTAATCCTACCTAGTCCATAGAGTACCGACATGCGGAAGCAACCGCATGAGTAGTTGCAGACCCTCCTTTGCAGCCTGCTCATAATCGTGTGTGTAAAGAGCCAAAACAAAATGACTAAAATGATAACCAATCCAAAACCATCCCAGCGCAGTACGCAAAAACTTTCGCATACATATTCCTCCTAATATATTTGCGAAAGCGTAACCTTGATTTTCTCACCCCATAGAGACTTGCCGCAATACATGGGTATAAGACGGCGCTAATGGATCTTGACAAAGTATTTTAAGCTTGGAGATTTACCCAGAACCGGGCGAGGTGGGATTGAAGGCGGGAAAAGTGTGTGGGCCTGTGTGTGGGACTTGGTGTTAAAGTGTGGGCTTAAAATGAACTTAACGGAAGATTAAACCGTTGATTTTAAAGCCTATGCGCTGGGGCTTTGTTCTCGTGCGGGTTCGAGTCCCGCCCTCGGCACCATGAAAACACTTTTAATGAATTACAATAAATTCATTAAGTTTAAAAAACCGCTCCAGTCCTTGAGATTGGAGCGGTTTTTATTTCATTTACTTCCGCTAACAACCACCTGTGTTGGTTATATTGTTGGTCTTGAGACACCAGTGCTGCCACAAAACCAACAAAAAACCGCAAAACAGCACACAGGCACATTTTTCAGACTTGTCTACATCCCTTCTGAATAAAACAAAGTACAACACGTACCTGTTCGTGCATTAAAAAAAGCAAGGCGAAAGAAGGACAACTTGATCAACAATGGATCGAAACAGAAAGAGACCTCAAAGCCTTAATGAAGGCAAACTTACACTTGCCTCCGCAGAGGCATTTTGTCGAATAGCCCACTTTCGATTGTTTGACGGATGCAACAAACGTATTGGGGTAAGGCCAGGGGCAAGGGTGTCATCTTCATCTAGGATAAAAAAGAGCAGTGGGCATAATTGATGCAAAGAACACGATCAAAATGAATGGTCAGTCAGCACTTCAACTGACCGACACGCAGAAGTTGTGTTTACGTTGACACATGAACTGAAATTTGAGGGTTCACGCTAAAAGAACAGCGTTTTAGGTGTTTCACGCCTACAGTGCGAATTATGTAAAGAATTCATTGAGGCTGCCACAGTCTGGCAACAGCAAACGCTTTTTCTCCAGGCAAAACGGCAAAACCCATAGGCGAAGGCCTGCGGGCCGCACGAATTCAAATTTTGGCAGCGCCCGATCAAACTCGCCTGTCTTTGGATAAATCAGCACCACGCTGCCCTCGCCGTCCAGATAGTTCTGACCGTAGGCATATAGTTGATAAAAATCAGACTGGGCTATCCCGTATTTTTCATAGCTGTTGCACTGGCTGGAATAGATCAGCTTCCATTTTGTATCCAGAACCAGACGGTTTTTCCTTGATTCCAGCACGAGCAAATCGGGTTTAAGCCCAAACCAGTCCTGCTCACCATGCCTGACCAGATGCCTCGATTTCTCCTGTTCATGTAAGTAAAACGAAGGCTTGAGCTGCCGACCAAGATGCCGTGCAACAAAGGCCTCGAACACTTCTTCCATGGGAAACAGCAGCGAAGGAGCACAATGACGGCCTGTGCTCGTAAGCGGTGATTCGTCGCGCAAGATCAGGCGGGCCCAGGCCAGAGCCGCCTCATAATGCGCCATGCAGCGATCGTGGCGCACAAGGGTAAAATCCACCACAGGATCAACGGATGCAGGCACTTCGGCAAAAACAAAGCCCAGCTCCCGCGCCAGCTGATGATTACTCTGCGAGGTTGTCCAGACGAGAACCCGCCGAAGCGCCGCATGCAGCAAGCGGTTTTCAGGCCGGTTGGAAGAAAATTCGTCTGCCGCAGTAAAAAAACGATCGCGCCGACACAGATTCTGGCGCAAGTGCGAAGCCATTTGCAGCTTGCCCCGCAAGGCAAAGCGGTTCTCCTGCTCCTGTCTGTAATCGCTCTGCAAGCCGCGTTTTACAATGCGTTCAACTGCGTGCAAAAATTCGCCAATAAATATCTCCAGCAGGGGCATGTTGGTGGCGGCCAGATGGGCGCTGGCAGTCTGGATATGGCGAAACTCCCCAAGGCAACGCAGCATGTCGATAAGCAGGGTGCGGGCCTCGGCATCGCCGCCCATGGCCTTGGCGACCTTGGGCAGCACCTCAATCTGATACCCGCAAGGGGCGCGAACAACGCCAACAAAGCTGTTCACCTTTACCGCAGGCCGCCCGTGCGCCTGAGCAAGACGCAGCCAGGTAGCCCCGCCCAGCTCGGCAAAGCGCAACGCCTCGCCTGCCAGCCAGTCAAACACCTTTTCCGGCACTGGTTGCAGCCCGGCCATCGCTGCATCGCCGGGCCGCTCGGCTACCAATGCGTCAAATTCATAAACCGTGCATCGTGTCATTCGCTGTCCGTCAAGCCTAAGGCTGATAAATGCCGATATATGCCTGCGGATTGGCAAAGGCTGCGGGCTGCACAGTATAACGCCTCTTTATGGTGTAACTTTCCAGCCCATGACCGTTGCCAAACAGGGAGCTCAAATCTTGGTTAGCATCACTTTCGGCAATAAACTGGTCATTCACATCATTCTTTTGATTGTCGCCCAGCACAAGGCGAATTTTTCGCCAGTCTTCAAAGAAATATTCTTCGAGCAGCGGAATAACACGGTTGCGGAATATACCTGCCAACATGTCAAAGAGTTTATCCTCATTCTGCTCTTTTTTCAGCAGTGTAAAATATGCGTGACCAATGCAGTGATCTCTGTCGTAGAGCACTTCGATGCGTTCATTAATGCGCATCAGCATCTGGCGCACATCAATATCTCCAGCACTTGTCTTTACAATCAGGCCCGCAAGCGGCGGATCATCTGATTCTCCAGCATCTTTCACCGCACGCACATCGGGCAGCAGCGGAACAAATTCAAAGCGGCGGCGCAGTGCAGTATCTAGCAGGGCCAGCGACCGATCTGCGGTATTCATGGTGCCGATGATATCCACGTTTGCAGGAACGGAAAATTTTTCGCCAGAATAGGCCAGGGCAAGCTCCAGTGGGGGCTTAGCTCCCTTATCCAGCGGGGCGCGCTTGTCTGGCTCGATCAGCGTGATAAGTTCACCAAAAATTTTGCTGATATTGCCCCGGTTGATTTCGTCAATCACCATGGCAAAACGCTGGCCAGGGGCCTGCCGCGCCTTGTGGCACAGCTCCTTGAACACCCCGGCACGAATTTCATACGCAACATCATCTGTTTCGCCATCGCCGTTCAAAACAGGGCGCAGGCCTTCAACAAATTCTTCGTAGCCGTATGACTGATGAAAGGTCACAATGCTGTACCGCTGCACGGTGGCGTCAACTGCTGGGCCGGCTTTGAACTGGTCAACCAGGTCAATAATGTCAGAGCACACATCCTGCCAGTCACCGGCAAATTCCCACACAGAATCGGCAGCCTTGTCAAAAATTGCCGGATTCATCCTTTTTTTTGTATTTACCGTTGTTGATGATTCAACCGTGTGCGATTGCAGCGTATCCCATAGCGTGGTTCTTATTCCACCAACGCTGTTTTTTGATGCGGCAATGGCCTGAATGAAAGGATGCTTGGCGATTTCAGGAACCTTTGCCTCCGTGCCAAGATCATACAGAGCGGCTGCTACACCCTCCCACCACTTCAGCCCAGCGATCTTGTCGGCGAAAAACTGGCTGCGCCACTCCTCTGGTGTAATGGACGCAGATTCTGACTTATAGTTTTTTTCGAGCAACTGCATCAAGGTATAGGTTTTGCCTGTACCTGGGGGGCCGTAATAGATGCGGTTAAATCCGAGTACTGTGGGTTTGCTGTTCATGTTTATCTCAGCTCCATTGTCAGCAGGCGTTGGCGCTGCCTCTTCACACTCTGATTCGTCAAACTCGCCCGCCCACACGGCCAGCTCCGCCAGATCCGTTTCAAAATAGGGCTTGAGCAAGGTTGCTTCAAAAAGCGCCAGATCTTCAGGCCCCACTCGCCAGAAGATAGAATTTTCTCTTGGCGACCATTTTTTGTTGTTGGCGGCATAGCTGTCATTTTTCACAGCATCTTTAAAAACACGGTAACTGCGCTGCACCCAGCCTTCTCCTTTATCGGTGCAAGGCGATACATTAGATGTAAACTGCCCAATACATATCGGGCTATTGCCTTGGCAAAGAAAAAACAAAGTACCAATTGGAGCTTTAATGAATTTAGTGCCTTGATTGTTCGTTGCATTTTCGTCTATTACCGCCAACTTATCTTTTAGATACCGCTGTCGTAGTTCTGGTTGTTCTTTGAAATCTGAATTGCCGTGCAAGTGCTTCCAGATCACCAGATTCTTCTGGCTCCAGTCCTCCCAGACCTTATATCCGTATTCCAGAATACCCATACCAGCAGGCATTTTGGCAAGCGTAGCCTTTTGCAGTGCGCCCATGCTCAGCTTTTCACTTTCACCCAGATGGACAGCCAACATTGATTTTTTAAAAATATTTACGATTTTAGGCTGTTTCGGATTCTGATAGTGAAAGGCAATTTTCCACTTAAAGAATTCCCATAAAGGCTGCTCGTAGGTGTCTATGGAATCCAGATCGCCCTCTGCGGCCCACGTTGCAATCTTGACAACATGATCCCGCACACTTTTGAAGGCCAGCTCTGCCGTTTTGCCCAACTTGGCGTTCCAGCCGTAATCGTCTGAATAACCATGTAACGCAGTTGTTTTCTTGGCATCCGTAGCTTTTCGGGAATACACGCCAAATTTGAAGGCATTGCCCCCCCAAATGCTGCCCATTTTATCCAGGCGGGCCTCAAGCCAGTAGGTAAAAGTATCTGTCGATCCTGCCTTGATGTACTCATCCAGCGTCATGGTTGCCAGGCGCGAAATCGGCCAAAGGCGAATAAATTTATCCCAAAGTTCATACTGCTCAGCAAAACTAATCATAACGGCAGCCTCTTACGTAATATTTCCACCAAGCCGCAAAAATATTCCCTGCGGCCCGCAATTTCAAAACAACGCATGGCGAGCAAAACTGAATTTACAGGCCGTGCCGGGGCGCAACCGGCCACGGCGCAAACCACCAGCAAAATATTTATGTCTTTTATTTTAATCACAAAGCTGTGTAAAGATAATTCGATAATCCCGCCGCAGATCACTGGCGCGGCTTTGTACCATACGGCTGCCCGCAAACGCCTTGGCCTATCCGCCGCTTTGACAGAGCAAGACCTAACAGCTAGACATTATTCACTGAGCCCCAAGCCGATTGGTGCGGGGCAAGCACATGCCCAAAGGATACCGCAGCACATGTTTCAGCAAGCCTTCAATAACATAGACAATCTGCTTCGCAACGAGGCAGGCTGCTCCACAGAACTGGACTACACAGAGCAGACCTCGTGGCTACTTTTTCTCAAATACCTTGATGATCTTGAGCACGATAAGGCCATGGAAGCCGAGCTGTACAGCAAGCCCTACAGCTTTATTCTTGATGCCCCCTACCGCTGGGAAACATGGGCCGCACCCAAAAACGCCGCAGGCGAGATTGACCACAACACCGCCATGACAGGCGACGACATGCGCGACTTTGTGGAGCACAAGCTTTTTCCCTACCTGCGGGGATTCAAGCTGCGGGCCAGCAGCCCGCACACCATAGAATACAAGATTGGCGAAATTTTTAGCGAGATCAAAAACAAGATTCAGAGCGGCTACAATCTGCGCGAAATGGTGGAAGAAATAGACGGCCTGCGCTTTCGCTCTCAGGCAGAGAAGCACGAGCTTTCCGTACTATACGAAGAAAAAATCAAGCGCATGGGCAATGCCGGGCGCAACGGCGGCGAATACTACACGCCCCGACCGCTCATCCGCGCCATTATCAAAGTAGTTCAGCCCAAGATTGGCGAGAGCATCTATGACGGCGCTGCGGGTTCGGCGGGCTTTTTGTGCGAGGCCTACGAATATCTGCGCCCACGGGCCAGCAAGGCGGCAGACCTGCAAACGCTTCAGAGCCGCACCTTTTTTGCCAAAGAGAAAAAGAGCCTCGCCTACGTTATTGGTATTATGAACATGATTCTGCACGGCATTGAAGCACCCAACATCATTCACACCAATACCCTGTCAGAAAACCTGGCTGATATTCAGGAAAAAGACCGCTACAACATTGTGCTGGCCAATCCCCCCTTTGGCGGCGGCGAGCGCAAAGAGGTGCAGCAGAACTTTCCCGTCAAAAGCAAGGAAACCGCCTTTCTGTTTCTGCAACACTTTATCAAAATTCTCAAAGCCGGGGGCCGCGCGGGCATTGTTATCAAAAACACCTTTCTGTCCAATACAGACAATGCCTCGGTAAGCCTGCGCAAGCTGTTGCTAGAGAGCTGCAACCTGCACACGGTGTTGGACATGCCGGGCGGCACGTTTCAGGGTGCGGGCGTAAAAACCGTGGTGCTCTTTTTTGAGAAGGGCGCGCCCACGCGCAACATATGGTATTATCAGCTCAACCCTGGCCGCAACCTGGGCAAGACCAACCCGCTGAACGATGACGACCTTGCGGATTTTGTAACCCAACAGCAAAGCTTTGCCGACAGCCCGCAATCGTGGTCTGTGGATGCGGCAAGTATAGACCAGACCAGCTTTGACCTATCTGTAAAAAACCCCAGCAGCAATGATGCCGTGCAACTGCGCAGCCCGCAGGAAATTATAGACGAAATTGCCGCGCTGGATGCGGAAGGCGCGGAAGTGCTGACGAATATCAGGGGGCTGCTGTGAGAGAGGGGTGGAAAGAAATAACACTTGATAGAGCATGCACCATTATAACTGGGCTCTGGAAAGGCAAGAAGCCGCCATTTGTAAATGTTGGCGTAATAAGAAATACTAATTTTTCAGTTGATGCCCAAATAGATAGATCTGATATTGCATCTATTAACGTTGAACAAAATAAATTTAACAAAAGGCGCCTGCTATTCGGAGATATTATAGTTGAAAAATCTGGTGGCGGGCCCAAACAACCAGTTGGGAGAGTTGCCCTCTTTGACATGCGAGATGGCTTATTTTCATTAAGTAATTTTACAGCAGCGCTTCGCGTCAAAACTCCTTCAGAATTAGACTTCCGCTTCCTGCATAAATTTTTACATTTTGCCTATTTGTCAGGAGTGACTGAGCATATGCAAAGCCACTCTACAGGGATTCGGAATTTAAACAGCAAGGCTTATAAAGCAATTACCATCCCACTCCCCCCTCTTCCAGAACAGCAACGCATCGTTGCCATTCTCGATGAGGCCTTTGAGGGCATTGCCAAGGCCAAGGCCAACGCAGAACAGAATCTCAAGAACGCGCGGGAATTGTTTGAGAGCCATTTGCAGATGGTATTTTCTCAGCGCGGCGAGGGGTGGACAGAAACGAACATAGCATCCGAAGTTGACCTCCTTGCTGGATTCGCATTCAAAAGTTCCCAATATACTGAATCGACTGATAGTATTCGGCTGCTTCGGGGGGATAACATAATACCTGGTAGCATCCGATGGGACGATGTTAAATTTTGGTCAGCTTCAGATACGGCAGACTATGAGCGATACCAACTCAAGGTTGACGATGTGGTTCTTGCTATGGATCGCCCATGGATCAAAGATGGACTTAAACGTGCGCTAATTGCCGATAAAGATATACCCTGCCTTCAAGTTCAACGAACAGCCCGTTTGCGCAGCAATGGTCATATACATAAGCATTTTTTATACTACCTCATTAGTTCAAGGGCATTTATTAAGCACATACTGGGAAGCCAAACAGGTATTGGGGTTCCACATATTAGCGGGAAACAAATAGGCAACTTTAAATTTTCTATGCCAAAATTTGACGAACAAAAACATATTGTTAAACAATTACACAACTTTCATTCAGCAATTCAGCGCCTCGAATCCATCTATCAGCGCAAAATCGCCGCACTGGACGAACTGAAAAAATCGCTGCTGCACAAGGCCTTTTCTGGCGAATTATAGGAGCCTGCGCATGAACGAAGCCGAAACCCGCGCCGAACATATAGACCCAGCCCTCAAGGCCGCTGGCTGGGGCGTGGTAGAGGGCAGCCGTGTGTACCGCGAGCATATCACGCCCGGCAGATTGCAGGGCGCGGGCGTGCGCACCAAGCCGGAGATTGCGGATTATGTGCTGTTTTACCGCAACCGCAAGCTGGCTGTCATAGAGGCCAAAAAATGGAGCCTGCCCTACACCGAGGGCGTGGCCCAGGCCAAGCGCTACGCGCACAAGCTGGCTGTGCGCTTTGCCTACTCCACCAACGGGCAGGCCATTTACGGCATAGACATGGAAACCGGGGCCGAGGGTGATGTACCCGCCTTTTCCGGCCCGGAAGAACTGTGGAACAAAACCTTTGCCCTCCAAAATATCTGGCGCAACCGCTTTGCCCAGATCCCTTTTGAGGACAAGGGCGGCTACTTTGGCGCGCGCTATTATCAGGATATAGCCATCAACCGGGTGCTGGAGGCCATTGCCGAGGACAAGCGACGCATATTGCTTACGCTTGCCACCGGCACGGGCAAAACCTTTATTGCCTTTCAGCTTGCGTGGAAGCTCTTTCACAGCCGCTGGAACCTTGTGGACTGGCACAGGGATGGCGATCCCGCGCGCCGCCCGCGCATTCTGTTTCTGGCCGACCGCAATATTCTGGCCGATCAGGCCTACAACGCCTTTTCCGCCTTTGAGGATTCCACCCCCGGTGCTCTGCTGCGCATTGACCCAGAGAGCATTCGCAAAAAGGGCAAAGTGCCAAAAAACGGCAGCATCTTTTTTACTATTTTTCAAACATTCATGTGCGGGCCGGGCGACACCCCCTACTTTGGCGAATATCCGCCAGATTTTTTTGACCTTATCATTATTGACGAATGCCACCGGGGTGGCGCGACTGATGAAAGTCAGTGGCGCAGCATACTCAATTACTTTGCCCCTGCCGTGCAGCTTGGCCTTACCGCCACGCCCAAGCGCAAGGGTAATGCCGATACTTACGCCTACTTTGGCGAACCCGTGTATGTGTATTCTCTCAAGGAGGGCATTAACGATGGCTTCCTTACGCCCTTCAAGGTAAGGCAGTTTGCCACAACTATTGACGACTACACATATACCCCGGACGACCAGATCATTGAAGGCGAGGTGGTGGAAGGCAAGCGCTATACAGAAAACGAGTTTAACAAAAGCATCATCATTCCCGAACGCGAGCGTTACAGGGTGGGGCTTTTTATGGACAGCATTAACCAGCAGGAAAAATCGCTGGTGTTTTGCGCCACTCAGGAACACGCGCTCATGGTGCGCGACCTCGTTAACCAGAAAAAAACCAACAAAGATCCCGATTACTGTGTGCGCGTGACTGCCAATGATGGACCGGCGGGCGACCAGTTTTTGCGGGAGTTTCAGGATAACGACAAAACCATTCCCACCATACTTACCACCTCGCAAAAGCTCTCTACCGGCGTGGATGCGCGTAATGTTCGCAATATTATTCTGATGAGGCCGGTCAATTCCATGATCGAGTTCAAGCAGATCATCGGGCGCGGCACGCGGCTTTTTGACGGCAAGGACTACTTTACCATTTACGATTTTGTAAAGGCCCATCACCATTTCAGCGATCCGGAGTGGGACGGCGAACCAGAAGAACCGGTAACTCCACAACCAAAGCCGGAGGACACGGGCGGAGGCAAGCCCATGCCGCCAGACGGCAACCCAGAGCCGGATGGCACCCCTGGGCCAGATCGCCCTGTGCGCCTTAAAATAAAGCTGGCCGATGGCAAGGAGCGTGAGTTGCAGCACATGTCTGCCACCGCATTCTGGAGCCCGGACGGCAAGCCCATGTCTGCCGCGCAGTTTCTGGAAAGCCTGTACGGCGCACTGCCAGAGTTTTTTAAGGATGAAGACGAGCTGCGGGCCATTTGGAGCCAGCCCGATTCACGCAGGGCGCTGTTGCAGGGCCTAGCCGACAAAGGCTTTGGCAAGGGCGAACTGGCAGAAATGCAAAAGGTTATTGACGCCGAAAACAGCGACCTGTTTGACGTGCTGGCCTATGTTGCCTTTGCCCTACGCCGTTATACCCGACAGGAGCGCGCAGACAAGGCGCAGCCAGAGATTAGGGCCCACTATAGCGACAGACAGCAGGCATTTCTCGAATTTGTGCTTTCGCAGTATGTAAAAGAAGGCGTGGACGAACTGGATATGGAAAAACTGCCAGCACTGCTTCGTCTACACTATGGCGGCCTGCCAGATGCATTACCCCACCTTGGCAGCATGCAGCAGATCAAGGGCCTGTTTGTGGGCTTTCAGCGTCATGTGTACGAAGATAAAATTTAGGGCGGTACAACCTTGCCAGTGGGCAGCGGAATGCGCCAAGCCCTGATTATATAGAAATTCTTTACATACAGGATTGATTTGTTTTGTGTTGCAGGCTGCCACAGAAGCGGGGCACTTTTGCGGACTAGTCAACGGCAAAGCTAAGGTGGACAATTTTATGTGCTGTGCCGCCTTTAGGACTACTAGTTAGAGGAGTGTCCAGTCTAAATCAGGGCTACTCCATTTAGAGCTTTCGTCTTTAAGTCCTATTGACTTTTGGGTTGCGATCCCAACAGAGATCTGTATGCGATGCTGGCTTTACGCATAAGAATGAGCAGTTCTTCGTTAATTTCTCCATTTTGCACACTTCCTATGTCGCGCTGGAATGTCTTCACGGCATCTGCAGTCCTGCGTCCATAGCCACCATCCACTGGCCCAGGATCGTATCCTAATTCTGTAAGTAGCTGTTGAGCCTCTTTAATCTGCTGGGCTGCGCCCTTATTTCGCGTAAGATTGTTAGACTGGCCTGCTGATGAAGATGGGTTAGAACGGTTATCCATCTGTCTAGCTTCACGAATGGCCTCAGCAACAATCTGTGCTCGGTAAACTTCAACTTCTCGTTCTGCTTGCGACCGTGAGCCCTTACGATATTGGAAGCTTCCACAGCGGCTGTTATAATCTTGCACGATTAAATTAAATTTTTCAATTCCATCATTAGATGTTATGCCACCGCGCATTGCTTCGATACGAATTGAGTGCTTAATGCACCAACGGATTTCTGCTACGGACAGCACGTTGTTGGTACCGGGTGATGGCTTAGTATATTCCAGTGCTGCGGTTGAGGGTGTATTTTGCGGTTTTCCTTGGGAAGCCGGAGACGGCTGAGAAGAGCTATAGCTTGGCGAGGGAGTTTGTGGACTGTATGAGGGGGGCTTATTGCTCTTGCTGTTTAAGACGCAGATTAGAAGGACAATAGCAATAGCAATAACTACCCATTTGCCACCAGTCCATTCATTGCCACTACTAGAACTTACGGCAATAGGTTGGGAAGCGTTGCCAGGTTTTGCACCTGTAGATGCGGTCTCATCCTGATTTTGGCTTGCTGTGGTGGCCAGGTGAGGAGTTGAATTTCTTGATTCTGGTATTATGATCGCATCAAGACCATGTAACTCAGACGCCAAGCCTGAAAGAGCAGAAAATCCCTTAGGGGTATCATTAGAACCAGACATGGATATTGCTTCCTTCAGTTTTGCTTATAACCATCCTGCCGCCCCTTTTATGTGAGCGTAAATCTTTAACGCAATGCGAATATTACCAACGTAAATGGATTAGCTCTACAATTTACTGTATTGTTATTAGAACTTTTTGACAAATCAATGTATAGCATGGTGCCTTGTAGCTGAGCATTCAGTGCGGGGCAAGCTATTTAGCAAAGATACAGCTCAGCCGGTCCCCACCTTTTTTCCAAAGCGTTCGAATTGCAGCTTCTAAAACGTGGATATTATCTTCCTTGATGTAAGAAAATTCCATAGATAATCCTTTATCTTCACGCTTTCCTATGCAAAAAACTCCCGGACCATTCCAAATTACGAGCTCACTCCAACGGCAAAAAACATGCTCTGTGTTGGAAAAAAAACTTTTGCGTTCCAGCTCCATCCCGTGATCACTCAATACTGCGGATCCAAACCTATATTTTTTACCTTCGCTTAACCCTTCCAAAAGCTCTATCAGTAATCGCACACCAACAGCACGCCACAGGCGATCTATAAAGTTGGAGTAGATGTTTTCATTTCGTAGTGAGACTGAGGAATTGCCAGAATTATTCCCAAAAACAACACTATACGTTGTCCCTGTGGGAATGCCGTTAACTGAATGCCGAGTCCCTCCCCAGCGAATCGTTGTAATTGAGTCGAGGCTCCAGCGGTAGCCTTTCCATTCGATCCCTTCGGGAGAAATGAGCAGCTTATCTTTAAATATTGCCCCGACTTCAGCTTCATAGCTAATTTCTTGCCGCCATTCTTCAGCCTTACCTTTCGCACTCTCTCGTGTGCGGATTTGCTGTTCCGCCAGCTCACTCAATGTGCATGCATCCTGCGCAGTACGTTCGGCAATTTCACCAACTTCAGCAAATACATCTTGAAGCATATTTGTAAGTTGCTGCGAAAAATCGAGTTTGTCGTGCTCATTAAACATATGGATTGCCAACCCACGGACAAGATAGGCAATACGCTGGCTCGCTTCGTGACCAAGCCCTCGGCTTTTCGTGCTGACTTGAATTGGCTGGGCAATAATATCCCAATTTTTAACAACACATATTAGTTGGTCTACCAATGGGGCTAGCATGGAGTCAGGGCATTTTGCATCAACAGCTTCTCGTAATTTCTCCACAAGAATTTTTATATTAGATTCTTCTTTTTCAAAAAACTCCTGCGCTCCAACCTCATACAAATCAACAAGGTCGTCTATTAACGTCGGGCCATGTTCCAGACCATTATGCGTGGCTACGTCAATGACGTTAGTGACTGTTTTTACCAGTTCTTTTGGGGGAAGATTGTCGAGGGCGGATTTGATTGTGTTGCGATAATGGGCACGCCGCACCTGAATTTCAGCTTCAATAGTGGAGGTATCCGATACTTCGGGAAAACCAGCTGCGACCCTTTCTTCGTTGATGCTTGCGCATAATTCAATAAATTTTATATGCTCAAATGCACTCGCTAGTTCAAGAATCCATTTTGCAACAGCAGCGGCATTGCAGTCAGGCAAACGTATCAGCCCTGCTGCAAGCAGATTCGCCCGTGCAATAGCAGGCAGATTCTCGGCAGCGAGCAGCTCAGTTGGTGCGGAATTTAGAAGTGACAAAACCTCACCAGTTTTTTTGGGCCCAACACCAGGCAACCAGGCGATTTCAGCGGAAAGCCTTTTTCTTGGTGAGGTTAATTCAGAACGAGCGTTTGTGCACTCACTTGAGTCTTGTAAAAGACTATGCTCTTCAGCAAGCTCCAAGATCCTCATGCGGTTATCGCGAGGACTCGCAGTCAGGATATGAAAAGGATTTTGCAAAAGATCCATATCATTCTCCGGTTACTAGTCTTCCGAGAAGAACCCTATACGTTTACTTCTTTTTTTCTGGGTGTCAGGGAGACTATTTAAAGCTTCAATTAAGCTCTCTTGGTTGATAGCTGTTTTTCTGGCTTTGGCCGCAAGCCTTGCAGCCTCCCGTATAACAAATGCTGAATCAGAAAGGGCTTTGCCCGTTAAGGTGTCAAGAATCAGATCAACATTGAGGTCGCACGCCTTTGGTAATTGGCTTAAAAGTGAATCTATAAGCGAAGCAACCTCTTGTCGCGATGGCATGCCAACTTCGATAATGTGGTCAAAGCGTCCTCTACGCAGGATAGCGGGGTCAATTGACTCTATCATGTTGGTCATAGCAATAATTAACACTCTGTTTTTGATAGCATCCGGAATGCGCCGAAGGAATTCGGCAACTTCCTCTATGTGGTGGAGCCCTGTAGCGCTGCCAGACCGCCTGTCTGATAGAAAAGACTCCATTTCATCGATGACGATAACAGACGGGGCATTATCAATTGCCATGTCAAAAAGTTCTGAAATTTTTTTGCTGGTTTCGTGAATATAAGGACTACCAATACTGTTAGAATCAATAGAATAGCTTGGCCAAGCTATAAATTCAACAAGGCGCTCTACCGCGAAAGTTTTTCCACAACCTGGTGGTCCATGCAAAACTATTGCAGACGGGAAATTAATCCCCAACGCTTGGTAGTTTGATGTGTTGAAAATAATGTCAATGACATGCTCATTAAAAAAATTTTCAATTAGGGGACGCCCAGGAAGTCGGAATGTTCTAAGCTCAGCGGATTTATCTGAATTTTGTAGTTGATCACAAGAAGTAGCTATTCTTTTAGAAATAACGTCCGTTTCAACCCTAGTTTGAGGTGCTGATATGCGCATCGTTATCATGCTTGCGTCCGCAGGCACACTAAACCCTGCAGTTTTTATAACATCGGATACGTCGCCTGCCGATATTCTGCTTGTGAGGTTTACCAAACGCCTAAATGAAGAGGTAGAGATAACAACTCCACCTGTTAACCATGTGCCTAAAATGACGTCATCTTCAACCGGAGGCGTTGGTGTCCACGTTGGTAGGAGACGGGAGTACTGCTCTACATAAATGGCATCGTGCAGGGAGACGTCTGTGGATAGCTTTCGGGAAGCTTTTAGGGCAAGAGCAAAGGCTAAAGCGTCAACCTTACTTCCGGGAGGATTATCATTCTCAACAGGTGCAAGACGGTATTTTTTATTGCTAAGCATGTACTGAAGTATTTGACCTTCATACACAATTTCTGTGAAGAGAGATTCGGCAAGAAAGCCGATCTGATTCCACCTTCGTACTATCTGTGGGCGCGCAATCAGCATGTTATCAATGCCACTGGTATCTAAAATCTGCCAATCTTTACTAAAATGAAGTAGGGCGCAGGTTCTAGATCCATGGGACAGTTCATAGCCCTTCGGCAGCCACATGTTGCAAGACATAGACTATCCCCTAATAATATTGACGATGTCTAACATCTCATTGTCAGAAAACCCGCCGGTTTGGATCATAGCGAGTTGGGCGACAACCGTCCGAAGTTTTTCGATATCATCAGAACGCATGTACTGCGTGCCAATCTGGGCGAGTTCTTCAAAGCGATGCTTATCGGCAAAAAGTGATGGCGTTTTAGTCATATACTTAAAACGTTCAACTACAAACCAATCTTGCCGCCAAAGTATTTCAAAATTTTTGCCTTTCAGAGCATCAAGATGATACTCAAAGGCATTGTCGTTTTGTTCGATTGATCGCTGAGCTGTCTTTGCCAGGTTATCAAAAGCGGTGGCTTCTGCTGGGCGTGCAAATTGGCGTATGTGCGTAGTAAAGAAAGATACCACCCCATTGAGATCAATTTGCCTGATTTCTTTCAAATGCTCTTTTCTGACCTCTGAAAGGAGTTTTCTTGCTTCAAGAACCTTCTCCATAGCCTCCTGAGATTTTTCTGTTTCTGTTTCATCTGGGGCAAGGGAGATTGCAGGCTCAAGTTTTTGACGCGCTTGCTCGAGTTTGGGATCGTTAACTACTGAGCTGACTTCATCAATGCGATCCAGAGTTTTTTCTCCTTCCTGTGCAACCATGGCAGCGTATACAGTGTAGTTGGGCTGTCCCTCTAGGCGGGAATAAAAATTCTTGCCCGAGTGGAAAGTGCCGCCAATGCTAGGCACCGACACCTCAACATTGATGGTGCCAGAATCCAAAATTTCATATTCGCACACCAAGTCTGCGCCAGCAGGAATCACTCCATCGTCAAAATCAGAACCAGAAATTTTCAATACGCCTATATAGCGATTGTCCGAAATGGGGTCTGGAATCTCACCTTCCCAAATATTCAGGTTAAGTGAGCTAGCAGCACCGGATTTTAGGGATTCCGCTGCCTTGAAAATAGTTTGCCCCTTCTTGGGTAGAGATTCGCCAGCACGAACCAAAAATGCGAGGGTGGGCTTACCTCCAAGTTTCTCCAATACCTCAACACCAACTGAGTGCGAGGCTGGAATTGCATCTACAGAAGCCGTGGTTCTGGTAATGATTATGTTGTTTTGTTCCAGAGCAATTGGGCCACCCGAGGGATCAAAAACAAAAGCTTTAAATGTGTTATCTCCATTTTTTGCTAATGTGACATCTATTATTGTGCCATGCTTGAGAGGCAGACGGCCTGAAGTCCAACCCGTGTCAATGCAATCTACCTGGAATTCAGAGCCTGCGGCCACTTGACCAATCAGTTGGACTGCAATCTTTGTCTTTGAATTCGGAGTGCGGGCAATGTAGTTGAAAGATAGGGACAGGGATCCACCAGAAGATATTTGTCCTCGGGTGCTTTTGCGTGATCGGCTTTGGGAAGACCAGTCGATAGATTCTGCAAACAAACTTGCCCCTTCGGCCACAGCTGTCATGGGGTTAACATCGGTGCTGCCCGGAACCCCCAGCTCAAAGGCGACCTTATCCCGCAAGGGTTTGTAATTTGTCGGCCCTCCGATAAATACAATGCGTTCTAAATCGTGAGGAGAAAGGCAAGCTTTTAAGATGGTTTCGCGGGCTGCGGCGATTGATTCACCAACACGCTCAGCAATAAGTTTATTATAGGTGTCACGGTGCAAAGGAATATCGAGATAAATTTCATTGCCATTGAGGTCGCGAACTCGAGTTTCAGTTTCCGAAAGGGTGATGACCACATCTTCTTTGGCTGAGAGTTCTATTTTTGCACGTTCTGTAGCCCACGCGGCAAGCCTAAGGAGCGATTTATAATTTGGATTGACAGAAAAATTTTCTGGAAGATCAAAGTGTTCTAATAACCAGGGGCGCACAACACTATCTACTAGAGAACGGTCAAAATCCCTTCCGCCACACATTGAAATGCCACCGTGAGCGAGTAGATTAACCTGTCCGTTAAGGCTTTCGGCGATGGCAATATCTAGAGTGCCACCTCCTAAGTCATAGATCAAAAACATGCCGTCGGTACTGCGAACTCGCATAACGCTCATCACAGCCGCAACCGGCTCTTGCATAAGTGCAACCTTGCCGAGGCCAGCTAGATTGGCGGCCTGCATGGTGGCATTCTTCTGCATTTGATTAAACGCAGCAGGAACGGTGATTACGGTTCCTGTATCTTGATCATTTCTAATTTCTTCCGGCAAGTAACCAAAAAGGACCTTAAGTATCTCTGCAGAGCATTCTTCGGGGGTTTTCGTGAGATTCACCGCAGAAAGAGAAATTGGAGTGCTTGTCCCCATAAGGCGCTTGAACAGCAAGGCTGCGTTATCTGGACTGTGTGGGGCAGAATCATAAGCATGCCTGCCCACATATCTATTTCCACGTTTGTCAATATAGATCGCAGATGGGGTTACGTCGTTTTGCTCTGGGCTTTTCCAGATTCTGGTCTCGGAACCATCATAAGAACACACCGCGCTATTTGTTGTGCCCAGGTCAATACCAACAAAGTTTTTCATAGTTCGACCTTCTTTAAAATGACAGTTCCTGTCCTAACCAAGCCTTCGTGCCCCATGATGATCGGTTCAAGCATTTGGTCCACGACCAAGACGTCTTTCGCGTCAAATTCATCAATATTCAGGGGCGTTGCGGCCATGCCAGGGTCGAAAGGATGCCCTTCAATATTGACGAGCCTCATTCCAGCCAGATCCAGAGCCTCTTCAACTTTTTTAATGAACCAACGAAACTGGCTTATGTATCTGTGCTGTTCTCCAGCATCAAGCTTCGTAAGAAGTCTGTCAAATACACGGCTAAAGCGCCAAGACTCGACCGCCATACTAATAACGGAATCCCTCATGGATTGTTCTGGCGTGGTGGTCTTCTGAGAGTTCGTCATGTGCACCTTCCTTGTTAAGCCTAGTAAGTCGTAGCAAAGATGTTAACTCATCTGCTTCTAGCCACGAAAGGGCAGCGCTCATTTTAATCATTTTATATGTGCGCTTCATATTCATTTTTTATGTGAAAGGGGCATCGCACTCCGCGTTGTCTAGTACATAACTATTTGAAAGGTTATTGATAACAAAAAAAAAGATATGTGCAAATACCATGTAATCATAGTAAATTGCGAGGGTTACTCCGCTTCAAAATTGTCCATCTCGGGTTATTGCGGCAAACAGAGGCTAGCGTTCGCGTTGTCTATCTGTGCCGTTAGAATGGGATTATTGTCGCCCTGAAGGATATACTCTCAAAAAACTTTTGAAGCCCGGAGCCAACAGGGAGACCGTGCATCACATTAACACTGGGCATTACTACTCAGAGCGGCGGACCTGCCGAGTTATTCAGTTAAATCGCTATTCAGCCAGGCTACCACCACCTGAAGGCCGCGACCTACTTTTACTGACTGGGATGCTGGAACTGGGAGAAGAACGACGAAGTTTCAGTTCTCCGCGCCTGCATGAATTATTGCGCCGGGAATATCTGACACTAAACCACAAGCAGACAGAAAGGATTTATCAGGAAGAAAATCTTTTCCAGCGTGCCCGCAAACGAGTATACGTCTAAGCCATGCCCTTATTGTCCAGGCTGGCCCGGATGAGCAATGGGAATGAATTTTGTAAGCTCGGATTTTGACGATTGTGGAATCGCTCAAGCCCGCATTTGAAGTGAATATGCCTTTTCCGGGGATACTGCTTGTGCGAGTGCTTGAAAAATTACTCCTTCAAGGAAGATTGCCACCGCGTATCACGGTTGATAACGGCCCATAATTTTGCATTAAGACCTAGGAGGCATGGGCTTTTGAGCACGATGTGCAGATAGCGCTTACTAGTTCGGTCAAGCCCATGGATAATGGGTACATTGAAAGCTCTAACGGAACGCTGCGGGATGAGTATTTAAATCAAACGTATTTTTCCCTGTACGATGCCTGTAATACGGTTGAGCCCAGGCGGCAGGAGACAACCAACGGCGACCGCACAGTTCATTGGGCAGGCTAACACCAGTAGAGTTCCGAGCAATGAAAATAACCTGCAACTCATTAGGGACAGTTAACTTATAAACAGTATGTGTAGTGAGGTAAGGCCAACAGGAATGATCCAAGGCAACCATAAAACATAACATTATCTGTATAATAAAATTAAGTTTCTTTAACATCTCCAAAAAAATTGAACTTAAATCCAGTGATTTTTTATGTTGGTCTTTATGTTGGTTCTGGAGTGACAGGCATACGAATAGATGCTTGAATACTTGACTTTTTTCTTTAAAAACAAGTCCCGCCCTCGGCACCATTTGAACTCGAAGAGAGTTCAAAGAAGCCCGTTAAGCTAACAGCTTAGCGGGCTTTCTTCTTTTCAGACTTCTGTTCAGTTCAAGCGATTCTGACTTGCCTCTTCCCTCTTGGGACTCTATGCCCCCGTCTTTGAGGTAGAGCAAGATTCTGCCCCTCAACAAAAAACTTGTTCCGACTGCCGCCCCTCATGTTTTCCTGCCTTGCCAGCCCCCGTGGTGGCGATCCCCATGCCTCTTGTTTGATACCAGAGTTCGCAATGCCAAAGCGCAAGACAAAGCCCTCAAGCTTTTTGATGGGGGCGGTCTGTTCCTGTTTGTTTCCCGCTGGCGGCAAACTATGGCGGCTCAAGTACCGTTTCCAGGGCAAAGAAAAACTACTCGCCTTGGGCGCGTAACACCGGTTATGCAGCTCTTGACCGTGACGGGGCTATCACATTGGTCCAAAGCATCAAGAAGATGGCCCTCGAAACAGGAGCGTTTTTAGTGCCAGATTCGGATACGGTTGAAGGCAAGGCAGCCACGGGGAGCTTCAACTTGATTCACTGCGCTGCCGCCGCTCTGCTGGACTATTTGAACGATATTGCCCAGACGAGCCTTCCACAACAGAAATAGACACACGTCTGACGCACCAAAGCAAAGCCCTGACCCTGCTCCGAAGGTCTGGGCTTTTGCTGCTTAGCGTCAAGGTAATATAACATTAAACGCAAGTAATTTTGCATATATGTTCTGATTTACATATTTATATTATTGCAATACACAATAATAATTTATTTATTTTGACTAATAGTCAATTCATATTACACATAATAACTACATTTATTATAAATTATAAAGACAGTAATTATTTGTCATGATAATGTGTATACAGTCTAAATACAGATAGGAGAATTTATGAATTATCTATTCAAGTTGGCCGATGTGGCTCTCAAGAGCGTTGGTAAAAAGACGTTCACCCTTGAAGATGGGCACAGTATGACAATTTCTCCATCAGGTGATGGAAAAACCATGAAAATTGATATTGAGGACGGGGAATCGTACAAAACCAGGGGAAGTAACAGCTTTGTCTCGCAGATAGTAAAGATTTAAAAAAATAGAGGGGTTGCCTGGTGGGACGAAACGAAAGAAGGGCAAGACAATGTTTACAACGTGCTTTCAATGTATGAACAATTTGAGGATGTTCCTCAGGAAGAACTCCCCAATATGCCCGGCAACAAATGTTCGATTAACTCACACTAACGAATCGCATTCGTCCATGTTTATAAAAAATCAACAAGCTGACAATTTAGTCTATTTCACTACTTTTTAATTTGGTTATGCGGGTCAAAAACTCCCTCCTTATTCGTGGGGTATCCCAGGCCAGAAAGAGGAATGGAGAACTATCAATGAACAAAAGCTCAAAGCAACGTGTCGAAATGGAACGTCTTTTATCTAATTGGAAACAATATCTGGATAGCATCCCACCAGCCTCGAATGATTTAAAGTTGCACAAGCGGCTTGGAATGAACACTGTTATCGTAAAAAAAGATGATTTTAACAGGGTGTTGAGGTCTTTTGTTCATGACATGAGAACGCGCCTTGACGCGTCTCCGCAATAAGCCCATGGCAGATATTCTGAACGCGATATTCCCACAGTAAACATCGAAGACCCTAAAAAATCCTCAGGCATCCAAACCTGTTCGCATTGAAAGCTCTCTATAAAACCACCTCTTCATCAATTCTGCTGAAAGGATGTACAAAGCGACAATTGACAGGATCACACCATACAGCAGCAATGAAACGGGAGTGAATCCAAATAATTCAGCCAATGGAGTGCTCGGAATGATAATGACGAGCGCAGCGACTAACACAGATGCAATCGCCAAGCACGGGCTCGGTTTGCTTTTGAAAAATGGCTTTTGTGACCGGACAATCAGAACGATGAGCGTTGCGGAAACAACTGATTCGATAAACCATCCTGTGTGGAATTCCTGCTCCTTGGCGTGGAATAAATAAAGCAGAACACCGAATGTCATATAGTCAAAGACGGAACTCAGAATACCAAATGCGAGCATGAATCGCTTGATGAACCTAGTGTCCCATTTATGGGGAGAGCGTATCCACTCGGCATCGACGGCGTCGGTCGAGATGGCCATAGACGGAAAATCCGTCATGAGGTTCGTCAACAGTATCTGCGTGGGCAGCAGCGGCAGAAATGGCATAAACAAAGATGCTCCGGCCATACTGAACATGTTCCCAAAATTGGCGCTGGTGGCCATAAGAATGTATTTTTGTGTGTTGGCAAAAGTGCGCCGTCCTTCTTTCACCCCTTCAACCAGCACTGCCAGATCATGGTCGAGCAGAACCATGTCGGCGGCTTCCTTTGCCGCGTCAACAGCAGTATTGACAGATAACCCCACGTCAGCAATGTGGATGGCGGAGACGTCGTTGATACCGTCTCCCATATAGCCAACCGTCTTCCCCATCCTTTTAAGAGCCGCGATAATGCGTCCCTTCTGGTTCGGTTCAATTTCCGCAAATACGTTTGTCTGCACCACCTGATTGAGTAAAGCCGCATCGCTCATGTTCTTCATTTCCGAGCCAGTCAGTATGATCGCGTTGCCAAGGCCCACCTCTTCACTCATATGCTTTGCGATCAGTATGTTGTCTCCTGTGATGATCTTCAACTCAACGCCATATTCGTTTAACTCATGTATAGTTTCCCATATACCCGGTTTAATTGGATCAAACAGGGTGATGATACCGCCAAAAATCATACCTATTTCGTCCGCCATAGAAACAGATGATGTGTTGCCACAGTCCTTGTACGCGACTCCTAAAGTTCTTACACCTTTTGAGCTTAAGTCTTCATATAGTTTTTGGATGGACGGCATGGACTCCGAGAGAGGAACCACGGTTCCGTTCTTGTCAATGGCATGAGTGCAGACGCCCAATATATTTTTAATGGCGCCTTTGCTTATCAACCGTGCCTCTTGCCCCTCGCAGGCCACCAGCACGCTGAGCCTTTTGCGGATGAAATCGTACGGAATCTCATCCAGGCGAGAATAGCGGTCGGCTCCTTCAGCCGGAAGCGCCATCACCGCCTCATCAATGAGATTTTTGTATCCCTGCTGCAAGGAAGCGTTGACCTTGGCCATCAAAAGCACCTTGAGGCTTTCTTTGCCAAAGCAATCGAGCCATTGGCTCACCCGCACCTTTCCTTCAGTCAGCGTACCCGTTTTGTCGGAGCACAGCACATTCATATTGCCAAAATTTTCAATGGAACTCAGGCGCTTGACGATGACTCTCTTCTGCGCCATGCGCTTTGCGCCCTGCGAAAAGTTTACCGTAATAATGACGGGCAAAAGCTGGGGGGTGAGCCCCACGGCGATGGCCAGCGTGAACAGCAGGGAGTCCATAACGGGCTTGTGCAGCAGAACATTTATGCCGAAAAGCAAGACCACCATGACAAGAGTAATCTGCATCAACATGTACCCGAATTTACGGATACCTATGGTGAACGAAGTTTCCGGGGCCTTCTGGCTGAGCGTTTTGTTGATGTGGCCGAATTCCGTTGCTTCTCCTGTTTGCACTACCAAAGCCCGCGCCGCCCCACTGACAACGTGCGATCCCATATAGATGTAGTTTATCCGTTTGGCCAAAGGGGTGTTGGCAGGCAATACGGCAACAGCTTTCTCGACCGGAAAGGTTTCTCCTGTAAAGGCCGCCTCGTCGATGAACAGGCCGTCTGATTCCAAGATAACACAGTCCGCAGGAACAACATCTCCCGCCCCAAGGATGATAACGTCTCCCGGAACCAGCTCAGACGTGGACTGTTCGACCTTTTGCCCATCTCGCAATGCAATGGCCCTGATTTGGACCAGACTAAGCAATTGCGAAATTGCCTTGCCAGCCGTTCTTTCTTGCCAGTACCCCAGTGAGCAGCTGATCAGGACAATAATTGCGATGATCATGGCGTCCGGCCTGTCGTCCAAGGCAAAGGATAGTGCCGCTGCCGCGAGCAGGGTGAGGGTTATGGGGCTGTTGAATTGGCTCAGGAACAGCATAAACCCGGATTGTTTTTTTGCGGCAGCCAGAGTGTTGGCTCCAAAGACGGCTTTTCGTTTTTTGGCCTCGCTCTCCGACAGACCGCCAAGAGACGATTCGAGTTCCTGGAAAAGTTCATCTTCGGGCAATGACCAGTATGGTGTTCCTGATGCATTCGCAACGATCATGAGGTGTTCCCCCCTGCGTAGAACAAATTTCCTTTTAAAGGTTGCGAAAGATGTTTCAGAAAGCGTAAATTTTGGCAGCTCCATATGGGTAGGAATAATTGGGCTAGTAATTATTATCGCACGTTGATGTTGAAATGGCTATCTTCCGAATTTGAGGAGGATTTTTATCAAGCAAGGCGTCAACTCAGACTGTAGATCGATGCCCCCGTCAATCCCGCTGTAAGCTCCTGAATGACTAGATAAAAACATAATTATGCATGGATCATTGCGCGTCTACTAATAGCAAATGAACCCGCCATATACCCCCGCCCATTGCGTACTGAATAAAAAAAAGCAGCTTTAGGGGCAACTTTACATAACGAAATAATTATAGAATCACTTTATCATGTTGAATCGATATGTTTGAGTCCCGACATCGCATCATGAAAGGAAAAGGGATTACACCAAGTTGGTGTAATCCCTTTTCCTTTGTCCACAGCTAGAAATGCGCCTTTCCGGCCTTTTGTCCCCCCAACCAGACATTCCCCCGAAGGCCGTCAGAATGGCCTTCTGAGGCGACCTTTTAAAATGGCTTAGCATTCCTGGAGAAATGAATATCCTTGATGCCAGTTGCTCCAGTTGGAGGCAAAGCCCCCGCCTTCATCTCAAAAAGTTACCGGGAACATTGATCCGCAAGGTTAAATAAAAAAACAAACCTTACGGGCGTGACCAAGCAAATCAAAGGTGTTTCCGCTGTCTGATTCATTCTTCAACGTAAACTATTCCGCCCAGGTGCACGTGGTAACGCGCAGGCCTGAGCGGCTTTATATTGTCTGACGTGGCAGATTGCCCCGCAGCGTTACCGCAAGGTTGTGTTTTACAGGTGCGCGCGGCTTGGGCGGGTCATGCTTTCGGGCGAAAGCAGTTTCTCTAGTTGTTCCGCAGTCATCACGCCATGCGCAAGCGCCACTTCAGAAACGGATTTATTGGTGTCCAAAGCTTCTTTGGCGATTGCCGCCGATTTTTCGTAACCGATAACCGGCACAAGATTGGTCACGATGCCGATGGAATTGATTACGAGTTCCAGGCAGCGTTCCCTGTTGGCGGTAATACCTTCCACACATTTTTCCCCAAGCGTCCTGCATCCGATGCCCAGGCGTTCCACCGCCAAAAAAAGCGTGTGGGCAATTATCGGCTCCATGACATTCAGTTCAAGTTGCCCCGCCTCTGCGGCCATGGTTACAGTCATGTCCTTGCCAATGACGTCAAAGCATATTTGGTTGATCACCTCGGGAATGACGGGGTTGACCTTGCCGGGCATGATGGAGGAACCCGGCTGACGGCGCGGCAGGTTTATCTCGTTAATGCCCGTGCGCGGGCCGGAAGACAGCAGTCGAAGATCATTGCAGATTTTTGAAAGTTTGACGGCAAAACGCTTGAGTACTCCAGAAATCTGCACATAGCTGCCTGTGTCCCATGTGGCTTCAATCAAGTTGTCTGACGTCACCACATTAAGCCCGATAAGATTGCTGAGATGGTTGCAGACAATGCGCGAATAATCTGAAGGCGCATTGATGCCGGTGCCGATGGCCGTGGCCCCAAGGTTAATCTCAAGAAGCAGTTTACGGTTTTTTTCAACGCGCAAAATGTCTTCGCCGATGGTAGTTGCGTAGGCCGAAAATTCCTGGCCCAGCGTCATGGGCACGGCGTCCTGCAACTGGGTGCGGCCCATCTTTACCACATCGGCAAATTCCACGCCTTTGCGCGCAAAGCAGCCCTGAATATACCGCATGTGCTCCATGAGGTTGGTAAGCTCGGCATACAGAGCCAGCCTGAAGGCTGTTGGGTAGGCATCGTTGGTGGATTGGGAACAATTGACGTGGTTGTTGGGGTGGCAATACTGGTAATCGCCCTTTTCATGACCCATGATTTCCAGGGCGCGATTGGCAATGACCTCATTGGCGTTCATATTGGTAGAGGTACCTGCCCCACCCTGAATGGTATCCACCGGAAACTGGTCATGCAGTTTGCCCGCCAGCAGTTCATCGCACGCAGCGCAGATGGCCTTGCTTATGTTTGCAGGCAATGCGCCCAGTTCCGCATTGGCAAGGGCCGCAGCCTTTTTTACGTAAGCCAAAGCCCTTATCAGCGAAGGGCATTGGGAAATTGTGCGGCCAGAAATGCTAAAATTCTGCACGGCCCGCATGGTTTGCACGCCATAATAGGCATTGGCAGGAATTTTCATTTCGCCAAGAAAATCGTGTTCTACACGCGTTTTCATTTTTTGCTCCAAGGTTGCGACCATAAGCAGACTTCGCCCAATGCAAAACGGGTTTTGCGCTTTTCCCCATAAAGTTCCTGAGGGTACTCTGCAAGTAGTGCAGTCAGTCTGTGTATATCTGAACCTTATCGTGGCTCCAAGCAATTTTCTCCACCGCTTTTTCATTGTCATTCCGGCGCTTCTGCGAATTGTTGAGCTTTTTTCAAGTTGGTATTGACATTCTTTTTCAATTTAATTAATTGAAGTTAACAGAATTAGTTAAGACTAACTTTTATTTACACTCGAGGAATATCCATGCAGCCCCAACCTAACCAAAAAATTTACGAAATGCCCGATCCAGGCAAATTATCGACGGCGTCAGGGCGCGCGCCCAAAGACCTCTCCGCTTTTTTTGCCAAAGAAGGCGTATGTGCCCTCTCGCACGCCTTTGACGCCAAAATCGCCATGCACCCCGGCACCGGCGGCAACATGGTTGAGCCGGAAAGCATGCAGAGCCATATGGATCTGCTTTTGGCCTCGCCCCTCAAGGGCAAAACAGTGGCCTACATCCATGTGCCCTTTTGCCAGACGCATTGCCTCTACTGCGGGTTTTACAACAAGGCCTATCACGAAAGCGACAGCCGCCTGTATGCCGACGCCCTGCTGGCGGAGCTGCAAATGTGGCGTGAGCGCAAGGCCGTGCAGGGCACGCCGGTTCACGCTGTGTATTTTGGCGGCGGCACCCCCACAGCCCTTGAAGCGGAAGACCTCAAACGTATTCTTGAAGGAGTGCGCGAGGCGCTGCCGCTTGCCAACGACTGCGAAATTACGGTTGAAGGAAGGCTCACCAATTTCGGGCCTCGCAAAATGGAAGCCTGCCTTGAAGGCGGCGCGAATCGCTTTTCGCTGGGCGTGCAGAGCTTCCATACCTCCATCCGGCAGTCCATGGGGCGGCTTGGATCGCGCGAAGACATGGAGCGCGGCCTTGAGCAGCTTTTGAGCTACGATCAGGCCGCCGTCATTGTTGACCTTATTTACGGTTTCCCCAACCAGACGCTGGAACTCTGGCGCGAAGACATTGCCGTTGCGCAATCCCTCAACCTTGACGGGGCGGACTGCTACCAGCTCAATGTATACCGCCAGACCCCGCTTGGGCGCGGCATCGAACAGGGCAAGATTGCCCCCACGGCGGATATTCCCCTCCAGTCGGCCATGTACGCCGCAGCGGTGGAAGACATGGAAGGGGCCTTCTACCGTCGCCTTTCCCTCAGCCACTGGGCGCGCACCTCGCGCGAGCGCAACCTCTACAATCTGTACGTCAAGGCTTCGGCCAACTGCCTTGCTTTCGGCCCTGGCGCAGGGGGCAATCTGGGCGGGCACTTTTACATGAACAGCAGCAATTACGCAGAATGGCAGCAGGATGTTCGTGACGGACGCAAGCCTCTGGCCTTTGTGCAAAGCCCCCAGCGCCACTACTTCCTCTACAGATCGGTTGCCGAGTGTATGGAGCAGGGCTGGATGGATGTAAAAGGCCTTGAGCGTCGTTTTGCCCTGCCTCTTGGTCAAATATGGGAGCCAGTGCTTGCCCAGTGGCAACGCGCCCAACTGCTTGAATGGCATGATGGCCGGGTGGTGCTCACCCTGGCCGGGCAATTCTGGCAGGTAAACCTCACACAACTTTTACTCAATTTTCTCAAGGCGATGCTGGAGGAAAAGAATGTCGCTGCTGCGTAAATTAAGCGCTCAGGCCCTGCCCTTGGGCCTTGCCGGGCTGCTGCTCTGGGGGGCACCGGCCCCGGCTCAGACCCTTGAGACGGAAACCGTCAAGGTTTCTGCCTCAAGGGTGGAAAAGGAACTGCTCGACGTGCCCATGTCGGTCAGCGTGGTCACCAAGGAACAGATCAAGGAATCGACAGCGACAACTGTCGGCGGCCTTCTGGAAGACGTGCCCGGCGTGCAGGTTGTCAATTCGGGCGCGCAGGGGCTGAAGCGCATATCCCTGCGCGGTGAAAACCCCACCCGCGTGCTTATTCTCATCGACGGGCAAAAAATTGCCGAAAACAAGTCCATGGACGGCACGCCCCTGCTCGTTGACCCGGCGATCATTGAACGCATTGAGGTCATCAAGGGGCCAGCTTCGGTGCTCTACGGCTCCGAAGCGCTGGGCGGCGTTGTAAACATCATCACCAAGAAGGGCGGCACCAAGCCCATCCAGGGGCAGATAACCAGCAGCTACAACGGCTCAACCAAGGGCTTTGACGAAAGCCTGTCCATCTACGGCGCGTACAAGGGGTTCAAGTATCGCGCCACGGGGTTCAACACCTACCAGCACAATCTTTCCACGCCTGACGGCGAGGCCCCGCATTCAAAGTTCAAGGAGCAGTCAGGCTCCGCCTTCCTGAGCTACGACTTCAGCGACAAGTTCACCCTGGGCGGCTCCTACGAACAGTTTTACAGCGATGTCATGGCCGGAACCACGGAAGACAATTCGTTTTACGTTGATATTTCCCCGTGGGAACGCAAAAAAGCCGCCGTCTTCATGGAGGCCAGGAACCTCACGCCCTTCCTGCCCAAGCTGCGGCTGGATGCCTTCTGGCAAAACACCCATAAAAAAATGCTCAACCATGTGGAGGCGAACTCCGGCACAACATCCGTACTCATGAACAACTACGCGGACAACACCAACGAGCAATGGGGCGCGAGCATGCAGAGCGACTGGGCTCTGGGCGAAAGCAACTACCTCATTGCCGGCTATGAATTCAACCGCGATGGGCTGGATGCCGACACCAATACCTATTCCAACATGTCCATTCCCATTAACGCCTTCATGACCAGAAAAATCAATTCCCTCACGCACTACAAGTACGAGGGCTACATGGACACGCATGCCGTGTACGGCCTCATGGAAACCAAGCTGCCGTGGGATTTCACCCTCAACTACGGCGTGCGCCAAACCTGGGTGCGCTCAACCATGAACACCGCACGCGGCGACAAAGCCACAACATCCCAGATGATGGGCCCGCCTACCACCACGTATTCCAATCCCAGCGCTGGCGGCGAGGGCAGCACATGGGAATCGCAGCCGGTATTCAACCTTTCGCTCATGTGGCAGGGAATTGACGACATGACCTTGCGGGCCGGTTTTTCGCAGGGATTCAGGGTGCCCAACCTGCAGGAGAAATATATCATCTCCAGCATGGGCGGCGGCACGGTTGAACCCAACTCCTCACTCAAACCCGAGCACTCCAACAACTGGGAAGTGGGCGCGCGCTACGCGGCTCACGGGCTGGCCCTTGATGCGTCACTTTTCTATACCGTGGCTACGGACTACATTGCCACCGAACAGACCGGCAGCACTACCTACCGCTACCGCAACGTCAGCTCGGCCAAAACCCACGGCATGGAACTGAGCGGCAGCTATGACCTGCCCTTTGGCTTCACCCCCTACGTTTCCGCTACCTGGATGAAGCGCCAATATGACAACGGCGACTACACCACGTGGAAAACCGGCGTTCCGGAATGGACAGGCCGGGCAGGCGTGCGCTCGCTCCACTCCGTCAACGACGACGTGGACATCATCGGCGATGTTTACGCCCGATTTGCCAGCCAGACCCAGACCGAAAGCGGCTCCAGCCGTATCGAATACAAGAACGATGCGTGGACAACGGCCAACGCCATGCTGGGTGTAAAGTTTGGCAAAGAAAAGCAGTACATGGTTGTGGGCGAAGTGCTTAACATTTTTAACCAAAAATACAGTCTTGAACCCAATGCCGCCATTTACGAACCAGGGGTTCACGCCAACATCAAGGTAAGTGTGGAATTTTAAATCAGGTATCCGCCCCTATATTGATATTGAATTTCGTATTCATTTTCTATATAAGGGGCGGATATTGGAGTTGCACCATGAGTGAACTGGTCCATCGATACTGGAGCGCCCACGAGCTCGTTGTCATTGGGGTTTTTGCCGCTGCGGCCAAGGTTTCCACGCTGCTGGTGGCCTTGGCCGGGGGCGGCATGAATCCGGTTTCGCTGCTGCTGAAAAACCTGATCTACACGACCCTGCTGGTGGTAATGCTCTACAGGGTGCGCAAGGCAGGAACCTTGCTGTTGTTCTCGCTGGTCAGCATGCTCGTCAGCGCCCTGTTGCTGGGGGCCAGCATCACCCTGCTGCCCGCGATCTTGCTGGGCGCTCTCATGGCTGAGGCCTCTGTCGCCCTTTGCGGCGGTTACAGCCGGGCATGGGGCCCGGTGCTGGCCGTGGGCGTGTTCGACATTGCGAGCAGGGTCTGTTCGCTGGGAATTTCCTGGTTGTTCATGCGTGAAAACCCTTCCCTGCTCATGGCGGCTGTGCCGGTGGTCATACTGGGGTATCTGGGGGCGGCGGCGGGCCTGTTCACCGGGTACAACGCTGTAAAGGAGCTGCGCCATGCGGGCATTGTTCGACAATAACGCGGCAGACGCCGCAAGCTGGCTGCCCAAGGTGGACGCACGCGCAAAACTGGCCTTGAGCGTGGTGGCGGCAATCGGCTCCCTGGTTGTTTCAAACATTCAGGGGCAGTTGCTGCTTTGCGGATTTTCCATGTGCTACGCGCTTTCTCTGCGCAAACCCAAGGCGCTGCTCTGGGCATATCTTTTCTTTACCCTCATGTGCGGCATGGCAATGGGCTGCATGTGGATCATGGGACAGTTCATGCCGTCGCTCAACAAAGCCGGATTTACAGGGCTTGTTGTTCCCTTTTTGCGTATGCTCACCATGCTGCACGTGGTTTTGCCCATGGCGCTTTCCACTCGTGTGCAGGATCTGCTCAATGCCTTGCGCGGCATGCGGCTGCCATTCTGCATCTATCTGCCCGCGGCGGTTGTAGTGCGCTTTATCCCCACCTTTCTGGCCGATGTGCAGCAGGTCACGGAATCGCTGCGGCTTCGGGGCTACAGACTTTCACCATGGGGTATTACCCGCCATCCGGTGCAGAGCATGCGACTGCTGTTCACTCCCCTGCTGTTCCGCTCGCTGCGCACATCAGAAGATCTTGGCATCGCGGCGGAGCTCAAGGGACTGGGCTACGGCAAAACCATGACCCCCTACAAAACTTGCCATTGGGCCCTGCGCGACACGCTGCTGCTGATTGCGGCCTGTGCAGTGCTGACGGCGGCTCTGACTCTGCAAATGCACCTGGGCGGAACCAGCCTTGGAGGAATGCGCTAATGCTGCGTTGTGAAAATGTCACCTACATCTATCCGCACCAGCTAGCCCCTGCCGTGCGCGACCTAAGCCTTGCGGTAGAGCCGGGCGAACTCGTGCTCTGCACCGGCGCAAGCGGATGCGGCAAATCCACACTTATCCGGCTGCTCAACGGCCTGTGCCCCCATTATTTCAGCGGTACCCTGCAAGGCCGGGTGCTGGTCAACGGCACGCCCACTACGGAGCAGACCCCGCCCCAGCTTGCCCGTCAGGCCGGAACCCTGTTTCAGGACCCCGAGCAGCAGTTTTTTGCCCTTAATGTTGAAGACGAGCTTTCGTTTGCTCTGGAATGGCAAGGCCTTAGCATTGAAACCATGCGTCATGCCGTTGCCGGGGCCGTCAGGCAGTTTGGTCTGGAGGAAATTTGCCGGTCATCCATACATCAGCTTTCTGAAGGCCAAAAGCAAAAGGTCGGCCTGGCCTCCCTGTGGACCCAGCGCCCGCACGCTCTTGTGCTGGACGAACCCACGGCCAACCTTGATCCGGAATCCACGGCCGAACTGGCCCTCAAGCTGGCCCAGCTCAAGGAGCGCGGCATGGCGATTCTGGTGGTTGACCACAGGCTCTACTGGCTGGCTGACGTGGTGGACAGGGTTGTTGTGATGCGCGAGGGACGCATTGAGGCGGAGGGCGACTTTGCCATGCTGCACGATGCGGAACTGCGGCGGCGCTTCGGCCTGCGCGAGGCTCGCGTTCCCGATGCGCGCCGCACCCTGCCCGGCTGCACCAGCGCCCACGGGCTGATACAAGCCCGCAACCTCACCCATGCGCACAAGGGCCGCAAACCCCTCTACGAAGACGTCAATTTTGATCTGCCCGGCGGCGTCACTGCCATCATCGGGCACAATGGAGCGGGCAAAACCACTTTGGCCCGGATTCTTGCAGGTCTCGACCAGCAGCAGAACGGTGAAATCCTCATTCGCGACCAACAGTGCGATGCAAAACAGCGCATGCGCCACAGCGGTCTGGTGTTGCAGAATGCCGACCATCAACTGCACATGCGCACCGTGGAGCAGGAGGTGCAGACCTGTCTGGAGCTGGCCGGGCAAAAGGACCCCGAGCATGTGCGCATGCTGCTTGAAGAATTCGGCCTGCTGCATCTCGCTGGGCGGCATCCGCAGTCGCTTTCCGGTGGGGAAAAGCAACGTCTGGTCGTTGCCTGCGCTCTGGCCAAACGCCCTTCCCTGCTCATTCTGGACGAACCGACCAGCGGCCTTGACGGGGCCAACATGAACAGGCTTGCAGCCGCTATTGAGCGGCAGGCCCATCAGGAACGCAGCGTGCTGCTTATCACGCATGATCTGGAGCTGCTGGCTGGCATGGGGCGGCAGGCGCTGCGCTTGCCGCTGGTCAGCCCCGGGCAAATCGACCCCCCGCTGACGGAAACACCTGCCCGCAAGCAGCACGGCAATACCCCGAGCATCACCGACCAGCACAAAAACTCCACCGCTCAGGCGGTGTAAAGGAAGCTGCCATGACAACGGCAAACGACGATACACTGGCAGACAAAGTAGCGGCCCTACTGGCCGAGAAAAAAATGGTCATGCTGGACACGCTGGCGCAGACCTGCGGCGTCAGCGAACTTCAGGCGGCAGAAGCCCTGCCCCAACCCATGCGAGCCTTTGCCTCAGCGGCGGACTTTGACGCCATATGGGCCGACCTTACAGCCTGGGAATCCGCCACGTTCATCATGCGCCACGGTGGAAGCGTGGTGGAGATCAAGGGGCAGATCCCTGCGGGCAAGCACGGGGGCGGCTATTTCAACCTTGATCACGGCTGCCCTCTGGGCGGGCACGTTTGCAGCAACAACATTGCCCACATGGCTTTTTTGTCCCTGCCTTTCATGGGGTTGGAAAGTCACAGCATCCAGTTTTTTGATGCAGCGGGCGCGGTTGTGTTTTCCATCTACGTAGGGCGCGAAAACCGCGCGCTCATCCCCTCGGTAAAAGAACGCTTTCTGGCGCTGCGCACGGCGCTGGGCAAGGAGAATATGCAATGAAAACTCTGGTGGTCTACTCCTCCCGCACGGGTAATACGGAAAAGGTGGCCCGTGCCGTGGCTGAGGGCCTGCAAGACTGCGACATTTGCCCTGTAAAGGATGCCCCAAACCCTAGCGGCTATGACTTTGTGGCCGTGGGCTACTGGGTGGACAAAGGCATGCCCGATGCCGATGCCAAACGATATATTGAGAGCATCGAAAACTGCACCGTGGCCCTGTTCGGCACCCTTGGGGCATGGCCTGACTCGGAACACGCCGCTGACTGCAAAAAAAAGGGAGAAGCTCTGCTCAATGAGCCGCAACGCGGCAACAGGGTTTTGGGGTCATTCCTGTGTCAGGGACGCGTTGACCCGGCAGTGGTGGCCATGATGCAGAAAATGGCCGACAACGCCCACCCCATGACGGACGAACGCCGCGCCCGCCTTGAAGAAGCCGCCAAGCATCCCGATGAGGAAGACTGCCGACAGGCGCGGGAATACATCACGGCCCTTGCTGCCACGGTATAACAGAACAGGCCCGCCTGCGGCGGTGCCGCAAAGCCCTGCCGCAGGCGACCTTGCACGCATGGAGGTCAACATCATGAAAAAACTGTCAGTCTTGCCCGGTCTGTGTTCAGGATCAACCCTGGCTTCGCTGACGTTGCACGGTGGCCTTATCGCCCTTGCCCTGCTGTTGGGTGGACAGGCCTCCTTGCCGCAGGAAAAAGTCTATCGGGTGTCGCTTGCGCAGATGGCAGCCAGCGTTCGCCCCGCTGCTGCCCCAGGCCTGCCGGATGGGGGCGCGGCAGCTCCGGCGAGGGCTATCACGCCGCAAGAGGTGATAAAGACGCAGGAAAAACAGCAGCCTCAGCCGCCGCAACCTGTGAACAACATGGCGCAGGCGTCTGAAAAAACGGTTTCGCCAGTCAAAAAAAAGACCAGCATGAGCAAGCCCCAGCAACAAGACATACAGCGGGCCGCATCGGTCAAACCTGTGCAAACTGCTGCTGCCGTGCAGATGCCGCAGCAAAACGCCGCAGAGACTCCCCCCGGCGCAGGGGCTGAGGCGCAGGCCAGGGGCGTTATAGACGGCAAGGGAACCGCAGGGCATGGAAAAAACGGCGCGGAATCAGGCGGCGCAGCCAGCCCAAGCGTGCTGCACAAACTGCTGGGGGCCATAGAACAGTATAAAAACTACCCCAAGCACGCACGGCGCACCGGAGCCGAGGGCACAGCCATTCTGCTGGTGCAGGTGGGCAACGATGGCAAGGTCACTGGCTCCTCGCTGCACAGGGGCAGCGGCCACGGCGTGCTGGATTCAGCCACGGAACAGTTGGGTACAAGGCTTGCCGGTCTGGATACCGGAGTTCGCGGCAGCAGCTTTAGCGTGCGGGTGCCTGTGGAATATTCGCTCCACTAGAGCGGATTGGCCGAAAGTGCCCCCGCATGCGCTGATGGCGCGAAAACCCGCCCTGTTGACGCATGCAAAAATGCCTGCACGGCGCATCGATTTGGGCCTGTCGGTCAGTCTTTTACAAACTCTTTGCGATGCACGATTGCTGGTGGCGCCTTGGGGCTTGCCGCATGTTGCTTTGTGGCGTGTTCTTCGCGCAGGGTTTCTGTTTTTTGCTGCCAATGCTCCCACTCGCTCTGCGTATGGTGCATGTACAGCACAAACTGGCGCCAGCGCAGCATTACATCCTCAGGGATGACGTGTTCCAGCTCACAGGCCACACTTGCGGCTCTGTCTTCTGAAAGTTGCAGTACATTCTGAAAAAAATCTTTCAGCACCATGTTGCGGTGCGCCAGTTCCTGCCCGGCACGAAGCCCTTTTTCGGTCAGATTTACAAGGCTGTACGGGGCGTAGGTCACGTAGCCGCGCTTTGCCAGCTCGCGCAGGGCGTTGGTCACAGAGGGGCGGGCAACTCCGGCGGCATCGGCAATGTCGCTGGGCCTACAGGCCCCGGCGGCAAATTCCTGCCTGAAAATAATGGCGAGATAATTTTCCAGCGCTGGCGAAAGCTGCTTTTCGTCTTCGGGCATTGGGGGCGGCTCCTTGATATACCTCTGTCTAACATTCTTTGAATGCTGTTAACTTGTAGGGTATATCAAAGAGATCACAGGCTACCAAGCCATTTTTTTTGCCTGTACAGGTACAGCAGGCACAGGGTTCCGGTTGCTTCGGCGCAGGCCATGGACACAAAGATGCCCGTGGCTCCACAATGCAGCAGATAGGTCAGGGCATAGGACAGAGGTACGCAGATGCCCCAGCGGGTCAGGGCAGTAATGCGGCTGGTAAGGCGCGTGGCCCCTGCGCCATCCAGCACTGCCTGCAACAGCATGCCCACTACTTCCAGCGGCAGTTTTGCGCAGGCGACCAGCAGAAAAATCCCTGCCACCGTTACGGCGGCCTGGTCATGGGTGAACCAGCGCGCAATGGCGTGTCGGCTCAAGAACAGTGCCGCTGCCGCCACAATGGCGATCATGGCCACCTGCCGGGCATAGTGCAGACCCATGCCGTAGCATTCAGCCTTGCGCCGTGCGCCCAGCAAATGCCCTGTCATGATGGCAAGGGTCATACCCATCGCCGCCACAGGTAAATACAGCATGCTGATAACCCGCATGCCGAGCGTCATCCCCGCCAGAGTTTCCGCAGCATTGCCGGGCATGTTTGCAACACAGGCCAGCAAGGCCATGCTGCCGCTCTGCCCTGCCAGACTGCCCAAGGCGGCGGGAATGCCAATGCGCCACAACCTCGGCAGCGCGGCCCTGTTCCACCGCCAGCTTGCAAAGGATGACCGGCTGATGATTCCCCGCCGCGCCGCCAGAGCAATACTGCAGGCAAAGCCCAGCACAGACGAGGCAACGGTTGACCACGCCACCCCGGCATAGCCCAACTGGGGCAGCCCCCAGCGGCCCAGCCCGTAGCCCACGCTGCCCATATAATTGACCAGCGCCACCAAGCATAACGTGGCAAAGGGCAGCCACACCATTTTGTGCGCGCGAAATGTGGAATTGAGAATTATCATGCTGTAATAAAACGGCAATTGCAGGGCATAGGCTTGGGCAAACAGGGAGGCGGCAGGGGCAAGCTCCGGAGAAGACAAACCATTCAGGGGCACGAGCCGCAACGCCAGAAGGGCCAGAGCAGCAACACAGCTTCCGGCAAGCAGCGATATGCAGAGAACCAGCCCGGCATAGCGCCGAGCACGCAAAAAAAGCCCAGCCCCCACAGCGCGGCTGACAGTAGCCATGCATCCGCTGGCAACCATGGATGTGACAAGCATGAGAAAGGCGAAAACCTGAGAGATACCGCCAAGCACCGCGAGGATTCGGCCATCAATCTGACCGCATACCCACAGGTCGGTCATGGAAACCGCCAGATGGCACAGCATGAGGCCCATCTGCGGAACAGTGAGCTTCAGGACTTCCCACGTTGTGACGGGCAATGATTGGGACATGCCCCGACATTGGCGTAAAAAATTATTTAAGTCAAATAAAGTTAGTTAAGATTAACAAAGTTTGTAGAGCTGAAATCAAGAAACAGTTTCCAAAAAAATGAAACCAAGCGCAGGCTTAAGAATTACTTGTTGATATACATAATTTTTTGCAATACGCATAATTATACAAGGATGGATAATATGCTTATAATACGAGCCGCAACAATACTTTTTGGTGCTATTTTGGGCTATTACGCCGTAATTTTTATCCGCAAGTACAGATTGAACCTGAAAACAATTTCTGAACTAAGACGAATAAACCTCTACCTTGACCTGGAAATTGAAGACTTGAGAGCAGAGCTAAAGAAATATAAAAAAGACGAACCTGAAATCTGCCTTGAAGAAACAAATGATACGCACTGTAGCGATGAAAAATCTGTTGGATAGATTCAGACAGAGGTTAGTAATCAATTTTTATTTTCTGGAATGATGCACAATGAGAAATAATTGCAATGATAAAGTTTATAATAAAATCACTTTGCATTCAGGATGTTCTCGCACTGCTCGAGGGCAAGATTTCATTAAGCCAGATAGACTGTGCCGAATATCTGCTTCCGCATATTGTTCTTCAGGCGGCACTTGATGCCCTTGGACGAGGGACAGACTGGTTTTGGTGCGCGCCGAGGCTCTTCATAGATGCCATTACAGGACAAACATTGGGCACTGCCTCGTTTCTGACCACAAACGATCCTAGTGTTCTTGAAATCGGGTATGGCACAGCAACAGAATTTCAGGGAATGGGGATTGCCTCACGCGGACTTGCATTGATGCTGGCTGAGGCGCAGGCCCATAATTCCACCATGCGCTATATGTCCAAAACAGCCACTAACAACCGAGCCTCGCAGCGCGTGCTTGAAAAAAACGGCTTTACCCCCTACGCCAAAACCATAGATGCCGAAGACGGCGAGCTTGTTCTCTGGAGCAGATAGCTGCGCTGTCACCTCCAATCAGAAACACAGCGCGGCATTTTCGGCGTGTCGGACGGAACGGCCCTATCAAGGCAAACCACAGGCAGGCAATCCGCAGCCCGTTTAGCCACAAAAACGACATTGTTCTTTTTTACACAAAGAGCTATCCTCAAGCATCAGGAGCCAAACCCGCAGTGACGGTTTCGCCCCCACCACGGTTGAAATTCTGTTTCCTTAACATCAACTAAGGAGTAGCACCGTGCGCCGTATCCTGCCTCTTTTTCTTGTCCTTTTACTTGTTGCCTTCAACGCTTACGCCGCAGCACCCGCTAAGCAGCTTCCTGGCGATCTTACCCTGGCCGAAGCGCAGACAGTGCTCAACACTGCTCTGGCTTTCTCTGTAAAACAGGGCATCCCCATGAACATTGCCGTTGTGGATGCCGGGGGCAACCTCAAAGCCTTTGTCCGTGAGGATGGGGCCTTTATTGGCAGCATCGATATTTCACAAAAAAAGGCCATAACGGCCCGCTATTTCAATATGTCCACTGCCCAGCTTGGCGCTGCCTCCCAGCCGGGTAAGGAACTTTATGGCATTGAAGTCACCAACAGGGGTCTTGTGATCTTTGGCGGCGGCGAACTGCTGATCCGCAATGGCGTCATTGTCGGGGCCATCGGCGTGAGCGGCGGCAGCGTGGCTGAAGACACCGCCGTTTCCAAGGCTGGCGCGGCGGCGCTCAAGTAAACCAACACAAAAGGCATCAAGCCCACACAAAGCATATTATGGGGCCTCCCGCACGTTTTCTGCACAGAACCCGCGCGGCAAGCCCAAAAAAACAGCCCCCATCAGGCAAAAACAGGTACTCCTTCCGGTATACTCTGCCCGCCTGATGGGGGTTCTTTTATTGAATTTTATGACTTGCCGCTGTTTGCCAGCGCATTTGTGCGAGCTGAAAATACTTGCCAGTCCGACAATATAATTATGCTGAATCAGCCCCTAAACTTCGTGCACCGCTGCGCAGTCCTTCTTGCCCAGCCCCGCAGCCTCGCCACGGCCGAACCGGGCAAAAACCATATCCAGCAGGGGCACATCCACATTCATGCCGTGGGCCATACCGCAGCCAAGGCGCAGATCTTTGAGGGCAAGTTCCAGCGCGAACCTCGGGGGATCATACTCCCCTTGGGCCATGGATTTTCCCCTGGTATCAAGCTGAAAACTTTGCGCGCCAGTTTCGCCAAGCAGTTGCAGCAGCAGATTTTTTTCCACCCCGGCGGCCTCGCCTATGCGCAGCCCCTCGCTCAAAACAGCAAGATTTGCCATGCCCACAAGATTGCTGACCAGCTTGACCGCGCAGGCAGCTTCCACCGTGCCCACATTGTTGAACACGCCAAGAATCGGCCAGACTTCGGCCAGCCCGGCAATGGCCTGCTGGTCGCCGCCCACAAAGAGCGGGGCTTCGCCGCGTTCCGCATGGGCTGGCGTTTTGCCAAGGGTGCATTGAATGTAGGCAATACCCTGCCTGTCTGCGGCTTCGGCAAGGGCAAAGGCAGTATGGGAATCGATGGTCGAAAGTTCCACATGCACGGAACCGGGCTGCATGTGCGCGTACAGGCCATCCGTGCCGAGCGCTTTTTCCGTCAGATGTTCCGGCAGGGCCAGGCAGGTGAATACGACTTTGCAGGGAGCCATGTCCGCCATACTCATGGCGGGTACGCCGCTTTTTCCGGCGGCAAGGGTTTTATCCCTCCCCTCGGCACTGCGGTTGTAAACGTGCACGGTTTTGCCCGCGCGGATAAGATTGCGCGCCAGCGGCCCGCCCATTGCGCCTACACCGATAAAACCAAATTCCATATCTCGCGCCCCTGCTATTTGCCCTGTGCTGCGGCTTCGCAGGCTTCAATGCCGCCCTTGCCCAGCAGGCGCATCAAAAAATCGTGCCGTTCCACCACAAGGTTGCGGCCTTGCTGGCGCGCGCGGCGCACCTGCGCGGCGTAGAGTTCCAGCGTTCTGTCCGAAAGAGTTTCAAGCTCGCAGCGCAGGTAACGGCGAAACATACCCTGACCGTTGCTTTTTATGACGTGCGGATAGCGCGTCTGAGCCTCATGCAGAAAGGCCTCTTCGGCATCGGCGATTTCATCCAGTAGCGGGCTTGTGCTAAGGGGCGGCAAACGGTCGTCCATGCGGGCGTATTTTTCAACCATAAGATTGCGGCTGTTCACTTCCGCCTGCCGCAAATCGGCAAGGTACGAATCCAGCACGGCATCTTCGTGCGCGGAATGGGCCATTTTGCGCATGGCGCGAAAGGTGTCTGGCCGGGTCTGGCATTCTGAAACGCCGCCCTCGTTGTTGGTGGCCAAAAACATGGCAAGCTCGCGTTCAATGATCTCGGCAAGTGCTGCTTCCCGATCAAAATTTTCCTGCATAGCCTATACTCCTTCAGCTCAGGCCGTGGGGGCCACAGCCGCTCTGGCCTGATGGCAGATTTCAAGATTCTTTTTGTAGCCCTGCGCTTCTGCGCCCATGCCAAGACCAAGGCGGTCGTACATGCTCACAGAATCCTGCAAAGTCGCGGCGGCCTCGTCCCACTGCCCGGCAGAGGCCAGCGCCACGCCAAGATTACCCAGAGAAAAAGCCGTTTCCTCGTGCTCGCCCAACAGTTCCCGCCGCAAAGCCACGGCCTGACGGTGCAGGGCGATGCCTTCGGCAAGCTGCCCGCGTTCTTCGCAGATGCGCCCAAGGTTATTGAGGCAAACGCCCAGTTGCGGCACGCAGAAACCCTGTTTTTCCCAGATTTCCTTTGCGCTGAGCATAAGGGATTCCGCCCGGTCAAAATCGCGCTTGCGATAATAGGCGGAGGAAAGACGCAACTGCGCTTCCGCAACCTGGGGGGAATCCGACCCGCAGGCCTCAATGGTAAGCCGCAGGGCTTCACGCCCAAGATCAAGGCTTTCTTCAACCTTTTCAAGCCCAAGCAGTGCATGGGCAAGGTTCTGCATGGCCCCGAGGGTCATGGGCGCTGTGGGGCCCATGGTGGCGCGCAACAGGGCAAGGCTTTCCTGCAGGGCCTGAACGGCGGCATCCGGGCGCTGCAGGGCAAAGTTGGCGCGGCCCATGCCGTCCAGCGCCAGAGCGCGGCAGAGATCATCGCCGGGATAGCGCGCAACAAGCGCTTCCAGCGCTTCAATACACCTTTGCGGTTGGCCCTGCTTCATCAGATCAAGGGCGGGGCGCAGTTCATCAAGCCATTGGCGTTGTGCGGCCATCGGCAACTCCTCATGGAATAGGTGCTCGACAGAGTAAAAAGGCTTTCTAATGCAGCCAGAGGCAAGGGCTGCGGGGCAAGATCAGCCTTGCAGCATATCCATATGCAGCAGGGCTGGCTCTTCCACATGCCGCAGAATCTGCGGCCCATGCTCCCAGAGCCAGTTGCCGGATGCGCGGCTCAGGTCCACAGCGCGTAGATGCGCCGCCGCCATGCCGCAAAATTCTTCCACCGCCGCAACAATCTGCGCTCCGTGCTCCTGATTGGCCGGGGTCTGCGCCACAAGGCTCAATGCGCGCGCCAGTTGCGGGCCGAGCACGGGCAAAGTTACGGCCAGCTTTCCGGCCCATTTGTAAAAGGGCATGTAACGGCGGTTGCACAAAAAGACGAAGGAAAGCGCCGCCTCCGCAAAGCGCGCCGTTGTTAGCATGACCGCCACAGAATCATTGCGCTTGAGGCTGCGGGGCAGATTGTATTGCCCGGCCTGCGCCATGATCATGCAACGGGCAGCCATTTTTTTGAGCAGCACATCACGCGGATAGCACGCCAGCAGGGCATCGCGCCGCCGCGTAAATTCCCCGCCCCGGTCTTCAAAAACCTGACCGTTGGTGCAGGCCGCAAGCTGATGTTCGGGGATGGCAAGCCACTGCTGCCAGGTGGCGGGCACGTCATCCAGCCCGGTAAAAAAGGCATAAAAATCTTCAATGGGCAGCGGCCCTACCCTTCCCTGCCTGCGCTCAGGCGCAAGCCTGCTTTCAAAGCCCTGAAACTCGCGGGGCAAGCGGGCAAAAGCAGCCTCTATGCGCGGCAGTTCTGCCCGCAGAATCTGGCGCGGCAACCAGAGGCAAAAGGCCGGGCCAAAATCGTGATCCTGGGATTCCGCATCGTCGCAGCCAAAGCATTCCGAGCCTTCGCCCACCAGACCAGCGGCGGCCACGTCCATAATGTCGGGAATCTCCGCCCGCAAAGCGGGAAGGCAGGCCGCATAAAATTCACGCGCAAGGTTCAGACCCTTCATGCATACTCCAGAATATTCAGTCGCGCTGCGATGGCGCAGATTGCAACAGCCGCCGCTGCAAAAGCCCACGGCAAACAATGCCGCCCAGGTGGATTGATCTGGCTGGCGCAGCCGCTAACCATGCTTGATGGCTTCAATTTCCTTAACTTTGCGAAATATGGTGCTGCGGTCCATCTGAAACTGGCGCGAAAGCTCGCTGATGGAGCCATAGCGCTGCATGCCCTTTTCGATGACCGCAGTTTCCACTTCCTTCATGATGCTTTTGAGCGAGCGGCCTTCAATGGAGGGCAAGGCGTAGCGCCCTTCGCCGGATTCGCACGGCGGCAAGGGGCGGATGCCCGCCAGATCGCGCACGCCCACAAGCCCATGCTTGCAGGTCACCACCAGCCCCTGCACGAGGTTTTCCAGCTCGCGCACATTGCCCGGCCATGTGTGGTTCTGCAGCACCTGCTTGGCCTCGTCAGAAAGATTGACGGACTTGCGATACTTTTTGCCGTAAAAGGTAAAAAAGCTCTGCGCCAACGGCAGAATATCCACGCGGCGCGAGCGCAGGGGCGGGATGTTCAGCACCGCCACCTTGAGGCGGTAATAAAGGTCGGAGCGGAACGTGCCCTTGGCGACCTCGCGCTCCAGCTCCTTGTTGGTGGCGGCCACAACGCGCACATCCACCTTTTTGGGCACTGTGGCGCCCACGCGCAGCACTTCCCAATCCTGTAGCACCCGCAGCAGGCGCGACTGCATGGTCATGGGCAGTTCGCCAATTTCATCAAGAAACAGGGTGCCGCCCGAGGCCGCCTCCACAAGCCCGGCCTTGCCATGCTTGCTTGCGCCGGAAAAACTGCCGGGAACATAGCCGAACAGTTCCGTTTCTATCAGGTTTTCAGGGATGCTGCCGCAGTCCACCTTGATAAAGGGCGCATCGGCCCTCAGGCTGTTGCGGTGGATGTGCCGGGCCACAACGTCCTTGCCAACGCCGGTTTCACCCAGCAGCAACACGGTTGCGTCCGTTTCTGCAATGGCGCAGGCTTCGGCGTACAGGCGCTGCATGACAGGGCTTTGCACCACGCGCGGGTACTGGTTGCCCGTGACGCCTTCACTGCTGAGATTCTGAAAAGTTTCAAGCAGTTCGCGCTGCGCGGTAATTTCCTCGCGCAGTTCGGTCAGCGCCGTGATATCGCGGATAACCGTTACCACATAGGCAACCTTGCCCGAGGCGTCCTTTACAGGATGCCCGTCAAGCAGCAGGGTGCGCCCGTTGTAGAGGTTCTGTACACTTGAGACCTTTTGCCCGGTTTCCACAATGCGCGGATTAAGCACAACGTCAAAAATGCCGTTCTGCACCATGTCCTGAATGCGGCTCCCCACCATCTTTTCACGGGAAATACCAGTCAGTTCCGCATGGCGCTTGTTCACGAGCGTAACAATGCCTTCCCGGTCAGTAACGCAGATAGCGTCCCGGAAGGTATCGCAAAGTTGTTCTACATAGTCTGCTAGCATGTGGGGATTGTACATGCATTATCTCCCAGGGCGCAAGTATGCTCCCACGCCCGGTTTACGGGCATGGGAGCAAATGAAAGGCGCTGCCGTCCGGCAAAAGCCGACAGCGTGTTCCATTGTTAGAACCCTTCGGCGCTGGTGGCTTCTACCATTGCGGTCTTAGGGGTTTGGGTAACAGTCTTGCTGGCCTGGGCATTGCGGCGGGCGCGGGCCATGCGGCTGAGCCACAGGGTAGAAAGCGCGCTGAGCACGCCAATGCCGGCCAGATAGCCGCAGAGGTACCAGGGCGCGCCGTCGGCCATGCCGGTAAGCATGGCGGCGACCATGGGGGTCAGACCCGAGGCAAAGATGGCGGTGAACTGATAAACAAAGGAGATGCCGGAGTAACGCACCGAAGCGTCAAAGCTTTCAGAAAACACGCTGGACATGGTGCCGAACACGGCGGCGTGCAGGATGCCGAAAGGCAGTGCCAGGGCAAGCACCACGCACAGGTAGTTGCCGGAGAAGTTATGCAGCACCCAGAAGGCCGGAAAGCTGGAGATACCGAGCAGCACAGCGCACACGCCGTAAATTTTGGCTTTGCCGTGCTTGTCGGCCATATGGCCCCAGAAGGGGATAAAGCAGGACATGACGAGAGAAGAAATCATCACGGCGGTCAGGGCTGCGGAGCGGCCAATGCCGTGCTGCTGCGTAAGATAGGTGAGCGAATACACGCCAAAGACGTTGAAGGACACGCCATCGATAAAGCGTGCGCCCATGCAGGCCAGCATCATCTTGGGGTAACGCTTGAAGGCGTCCAGCAGGGGATACTTGGCTTCAGGCATCTTCTCCTTGGCTTCAGAAAAGTCCTTGGTTTCCTGCACGGTGCTGCGCATGTAGCCGCCAACGGCAAGCAGCACGGCAGAAAGCAGGAAGGCAACGCGCCAGCCCCAGTTAAGGAAGGCTTCGTCAGTAAGAACAACAGAGAAGAAGCCCACAATGCCCGAGGCAAGCAACAGACCAAGCGACATGCCGATCTGCGGCAGGCTGGCGTAAAAGGCGCGCTTGTCTGCCGGTGCGGATTCATAAGACATGAGCACCGCGCCGCCCCACTCGCCGCCAAGGCCGATGCCCTGGGCAAGACGGCAGACGATCAGCAGGATAGGCGCCCAGATGCCAATGGTGTGGTAGGTGGGGATAAGGCCGATGCAAACCGTGGCGATACCCATGATTTCCAGGGTCAGGATGAGCATTTTTTTACGGCCCAGCTTGTCGCCAAAATGGCCAAAAATCACGCCGCCCAAAGGCCGCGCCACAAAGCCGACCGCAAACGTGGCAAAAGCAAGCATAGTGCCTATACGCGCGTCAAAATCAGGGAAATACAGCTTGTTGAAGAAAAGCCCGGCCACAACGCCGTACAGGAAGAAGTCGTACCATTCGATGACGGCGCCGATGATGGACGAAGCCACAACGCGGCGCAGATTCTTCTTCTGGTCGTGAGTCATTTGTTCGCTATGCATGGTTTTCCTTTGATCCTTTTGCCTGGATGTTCATACTGGCCTTTGCGCCAAAGCGCTAGCGCCCGGGGGGAACATTCCCTGAAGCCACTTCGTTTATTCACTACCAGGACACGAAACCGATTCGCTCCCGGTCAAAACTCGCTGGGCAGATGCGCAGCCTCGCGGCTTGCGCCTGCAATCATTAAAGATTGAGCAGACGCGCCGCGTTGTTGTACATGACGTTTTCAAGCGTTTCCGGCGTAAAGGGGAGTCGCTTGTACAGCTCGATCTGCTCCTGAAAATCCATAAATGGCGCCGCGCTGGCAAAGAGCACCTTGTCGCCGATGAGGGTATTGGCGGCCTTGATGTAGCCTTCGGAAAAAGGCTGTTCCTCGTATTCCGCAAGGTCGATGTACACGTTGCGGTTACGGTGCACGGTCATGATGACCTCGCTCACCCAGGGGTAGCAGCCGTGGCTGATAACAATCTTGAGCTTGGGGAAATCGGCGGCTATGCGGTCGATGTGCCGGGGGTGGGCATCATCCATCACCGCACCGTCCACCAGAGTGGCGGGGCCGGTTGTGATGACGATGGGCACGTCAAGTTCGCAGCATTTGGCGTAGATGGGATAATACCTGGCATGGCTGGCAGGGATGCGCGCAAGATACGGGTCAATGGCCGCGCCGCGCATGCCCTTGTTCACCATGTTTGTAAGCTCTGCTGTGGCGTCCATGCCCTTGTGGGGATCAAGACCGGCAAAGCCGATGAACTTGTCCGGGTACTGGCGCATGAGCTCAAGAATACCGGGATTGGCGGATCCAAGACCATAGGTGGTTTCAGCATCACGCCCTGTCACAACCCCTTTGACCACGCCCTGCTTTTCCATGTCGGCAACGATCTTTTCAATGGGCTCTGGCTTGGCCCGGTCAGCGTATTTGAAAAGTTCAAACATGCCGCCGAACACTTTGTTGGAAAGCATTCCCTTAACGGCGTCAGGGGTGCTGGGGCGAAAACGGAAATCAATGATGTTCATGAAACATTCCTTTAGGAATAAAAATTGTGCCTCGCGGCTATGCATCCCTAAAGGCAAGAAGCGTGCCTATTGTGAAATTGAGTGCAAAAACAAGCCTCCTAATAGTGATAACAATAGATATCATTAAAAAATATCTATAATATCGTTATGTTATAAAAAATATGGCGGGGAAATATATTTCTGAAAAACTTCCCCGGT